>Ga0172371_10001297_pt1 | contig 39528 bp, 32 predicted proteins | sample Lak12m_FD_114543 | JGI IMG/M metagenome (GOLD analysis project Ga0172371, IMG submission 114543) | Freshwater microbial communities from Kabuno Bay, South-Kivu, Congo - kab_022012_12m | ecosystem: Environmental > Aquatic > Freshwater > Lake | place: Democratic Republic of the Congo: South-Kivu... | reverse complement strand
CCAAACCTTTCTTTAATTTCATCTACCGCCCCCTGCAAAATTTTATCCTCCTTCTCCTTTTCTTTCTCCACATTAATAGTTTTTATATTTTTATCTTTTGCCATGTAATTTATTTAATAATTAATTTGATAAATTATTTTAGAATACATCTTCCCAAAATGCTTGGTGTGCATGTCCCAACACATGGCTCGAGAACAAGACCAGAACAACATGAAACTGGCCCCTTTGATGCCATATCATAAACTTTTTCTCCGTTTTTGGCACAATTATTTGATGTTCCACACGCCTCTTCCCAACCTCGCAAACACTTTTTCTTTGCCTCGCACCAAGAATACCCAGCAGAACCAATACAACCGTGCCTATCTCTATCACCACCAACATTTCCCGGATTGGGGTTTATGCTAGCACACTTTTTACCATCCCAGCATTTACCTTGGCCGCAATCACAGGCCTTAACCTGTTTTTTGTTTTTTGGGTCTGGTGTGCATGTACAAGCTCCAATAGCACAACTGTTATAAAAGTCCTTTGTATTAGAACAGTAGCAATCTTGTTTCGATACCTTGCCACCAGAAGCATTGCAGGCCTTTTCTTGATTATTTACAGAACAGGCCTTGAACTCGCATTTGGGACCTTGTCGGCCTACTGATGTGCCATCTGGGCACTGCCTTACATCTTGGGTGCAAACTACTGGGGCGTTTTGTTGTTTATGAAACATCCCCCAGATTTTGCCCCACAAGCCCCAGCTTACGGGATTCCACCAAGAAGCCATGGTTATTTGTGGAATAACTAAAACTGCGACTAATAATATTATTGCGAACTTAAATTTATTCTGCATATTTTCTAGGTTGCCCTAGGGAAACCTAACTAATTATATTTTAAAACCTACCTCGTTTTTATCTACATCCTTAACAATACCATCTTCTTGCGATAAAAGCTGTACAATAGCCAAAATTCTTTTGATCTTTTCGTCGTGTCTGCCATATTTTTTCTCTAGTTCCATTATTTTTCTCTGCAAAATTTCGTTAGTCGCCATCAACTCGCGTACTTTAACAAAAGTCCTAATGATCTGAATATTTATACTTATAGCGCGCTCACTATTTAAAACGCTGGCCAGCATTGCAACCCCTTGCTCAGTGAAAACAAATGGCTGGTATCTAGTGCCTCCCCAACTTGAGGTTTCAATTTGCAACCTCAAGTTTTTGAACTCTTCTTTACCCAACTGAAACATGAAATCACTAGGAAATCTTTTAACGTTTCTTTTGACGGCAAGGTTCAGTTCCTTGGTTTTTACACCGTAAAGTTCGGCCAAATCGCGGTCTATCATAACTTTTCTACCACGAATAATATAGATTTTATTCACAATCCTCTCACTTGGAATTATAGTTAGATTGTTGTCCATATTTACGCTGGTTTAAAACCATCATCTTCTTGCGCCACCTCTTCTGAGAGGCATCCCTAGATTGGTCAATTACTGTTTCTGACTCATCTCCTGCGCCATTATCTATATTTAAAATACTATCTCCAGATGGTTTGTTGCCCTCGCCGTAAACTTCTCTGGGCTTGGCCCCATCTGCTGGACCAACAATACCACGCTCTTCTAACATATCTATTAAACGCGCAGCCCTAGAATAGCCTATGCGCAACCTTCTTTGCAAGAAAGACGCCGAGGCCTTTTTAGTTTCAATAACAATTTTCTTAACTTCCTCAAACAGTGGATCCTCGCTAGAATCTCCAAAAAACATTTCTCCACTACCTTCAGCGCCTGGTTCAGCTTTCTCTAAACTTTCTGCCAAGCTTTGAGTCATAATTGCTTGTGAATCTTGCATCTTCTTACCTTGTTCTACAATGTAGGCTGCAACTTTTTGAACTTCTTTTTCAGAAATATATGGCCCTTGAATTCTAGTAAGCTTAGCTGATTTTGCCGACAAGAAAAGCATATCACCTGCTCCAATAAGTTTTTCGGCTCCTGAAGTATCTATAACTGTTCTTGAATCAACTTGTGAAGAAACCTGGAATGTAATTCTAGTTGGAACATTGGCCTTAATTAAACCTGTAATAACTTCAACCGATGGCCTCTGTGTTGCCAACACCAAGTGGATTCCTGTTGCTCTTGCCATTTGAGCTAACCTCACAATTCCAGCTTCCAGTTCTCTGCCTTTGGCCGCCATTAAGTCAGCTAATTCATCAACCACAAAAACAATATATGGCATTTGAAGCCCAGAAGCTATTATAGATTTGTTTGAATTATATGAATGTATATTTCTAGCAGGCACTTCTGAAAAAACTTCAAAACGTCTTTCCATTTCGTGGGCCAACCACTGCAAAGCATTAATTGTTTTTGTAACATCATAAATTACAGGGCAAAGTAAATGCGGAATATCATTATAATGCTGGAATTCAACTCTTTTTGGATCAACCATAATAAGCCTAAGTTGGTCTGGAGTATTTTTGTAAAGCAAGCTCAGAATTAAAGTGTTTAAGAAAATAGTTTTTCCGGTACCAGTGGCTCCTGCAACTAAAATATGTGGACCTTCCGTTACATCAGTAAAAATTGCATTTCCCGAAACATTTCTTCCCAAAGCAACTGTTAAGGGGCTAGCCGGATTTTGATAACCTGTTTGAGTAATTAAGTTTCTTAAAGTAACAATAGACCTTACTTTGTTTGGTACTTCAATGCCCACCAAAGATTTACCTGGTATTGGAGCTTCAATTCTAATTGGATGAGCAGCTAAAGCCAGTGCTAAGTTCTGATTTAATGTTGTAATTTTAGAAAGCTTTACTCCTTCAGCTGGCTTAAAAGCATATTGAGTAACCGTTGGACCAATATTTACCTCTGCCATTTCAACTGGAATACCAAAGTTCTCAAGAGTATTTTTAATAATCATTGAGTTCTCTTTAATATTTCCAGAGGTTGGCGCTGCTTCATTTTTATTTAATAAATCAAGGGGAGGCAAAACATAATTGTTTTTATTAACAGGACTTAGCGGAACTCCATCTTTTTTTATTTCAGCTTTATGTGATTCATCTTCACCCTTTTTAAATAAAACTAACTTTTGAGGAGCATTTTTTGTAGGCTTTTCCTCTTTTTCGGCCTCTAATCCTTTTATTTTTACCTCACCCATTTCCTGCTTTTTAATAATGCCTTCATCCTTTTTCTTTTCTTCTTTATCTTTCTGAAACTCTTGCCACACAAATTGCAAGAAAATTATCATTCCAATTAATAAAATAACTGCAAAAATTATGTTAGCAACAGGAACTCCAAATAATCCTGCGAATAATTTTGTAAGAGCGTATCCTACCCACCCGCCAGCGCGAGTTGCTGACATTGCCTGATTTACTTGCAAAATTCCCGCCATTCCAACTAATGATATTAAAACAGCTAGAGCCATTGCCAAATCTTTGCCTTTTTTCCTTGTTTTCAAAAAAATTAACCCGGCAACAACTAAAAATATTGGAAGCGTATAAAACGCTCTTCCTATTAAAAAGTCACAAACTTGAGCAAACAATTTTCCAGCATAGCCTGCCTTGCTAAAATAAGGAAAAGACAAAATAGTAATAACAGCTGCCAAAAACAACACCAATGCTTTAATCCAACGTTTTGTCCAATTGCTAAAAATACTTTCTTTTTGAGGTTTATCTTTTGCACCCCTTGCAATTTTCTCCTTAATTTCTTTTTCTTTGTTTTTATTCTTTTTTGCCATGTTTTTTTATTATATCATATCAAAAAAGCACCCTACAAGGGGTGCTTTTTCACTTACTCTTTAATCTTCTTTTTTGGTATAAATCCTGTACCAACTGGGATAAGCTTACCAATAATAACGTTTTCTTTTAATCCACGTAGTTTATCTTCTTTGCCCTCAAGAGAAGCTTTAATAAGCACTCTAGAAGTTTGCTGGAAAGAAGCAGCTGACAAAAATGACTCCGAATTTAAAGCAACCTCAGAAATTCCAAGAAGAATTTGAGCTCCAGCTGGAGGGGTTTTCTTGTCGTCTTTTAAGCGTTCTGCCTCTTCGCTGAAAATAACTTTTTCTACCACCTCTCCTCTAATCCAGTTTGAATCACCTTCTTCTTTTACTTTAATCCTTGAAAGCATCTTCTGAATAATAATTTCTATATGTTTATCATTGATATCAACTCCCTGTGAAGAATAAATTCTCTGAACTTCTTGCAAAATATATCTTTGCGTAGCTTCAAGGCCAGAAGTTTTGTAAAGCTTCTTTAAGTCCATGCTACCTTCACACAACCGCTGACCTTCTTTAACTTCTTGACCCTTTTGCACCAAAATTGCAATTCTGCTAGGAATTTTGTATTCCATAACATCCTTTTTAGATTTGCCTTTTTCAGGTTGTATTTTTACAATTCTTTGCTCTTCATCAATAGAAATAACCTTACCGTCTGTCAAAGAAATAATGGCTTCTCCTTTTGGAGCTCTACATTCAAATATTTCTTCAACTCTTGGTAAACCTTGTGTAATGTCACCAGCGCCTGCAATACCTCCCAAATGGTGAGTTCTTAATGTTAACTGTGTTCCTGGTTCTCCAATAGCTTGAGCAGCTATAATACCAACTGCTTCACCCATTTTTACCAAAGCATTTCTTCCCAAGTCCCAACCATAACATTTCTGGCAAAGACCTTGTATTGATTTGCATGTTAAAGGAGAAGCAACAACAACTCTTTCAATGCTTTCATCTTTTGAAATTGCCTCGGCTGTCTTCCAATCAATTACATCTCCCTTTTTAACAAGCTTATTTGTTTCTAAAGCAGTTCTTCCTACAATTTTGAATCTAAAGTCTTGCTCAATTGTTTTAGCGTCTTTTTTATAGACAACTAAACCTGTTTTATCTCCACAATCTTCTTCTGCAATTATTACATCATGAGCTACATCAACTAAACGTCTAGTTAAATAACCTGCTGAAGATGTTCTTAAAGCTGTATCAGCTGTACCTTTTCTAGCTCCGTGAGTTGAAATAAAATACTCAAGCACGTTAAAACCTTCATCAAAAGAAGATTTAACAGGTAATTCAATAATATCTCCAGAAGGATTGTTCACCAAACCTTTCATACCCGCCATCTGTACAGGCTGAGCCCAAGTAGCCCTAGCTCCTGCTGTAATAATAGATATAACTGGGCCATCTTGTGGCAAAGTTGTTTTTAACAAAGCTTCTAATTTTGTTTTTACTGTTTGCCAAATTAAAATCTTTTGAGATGTTTTTTCATCTTGAGAAAGCAAACCTTTTTCAAAGTGTTTATCAATTTGCCTTACTTCTTTTTCTGCTTGATCAATTAATCCTTTCTTTTCTTTTGGAACAACCAAATCATCCATGCCCCAGCTTACTCCAGACAATGTGCAATATTCAAAACCAAGTGTTTTAATACTATCAATAACATTTACAGCTTGATCGTGTGAATATTTTTCAATAACTTCTCTAACCAATGCTTTTAATCCTTTGTTATCAATTAATTTATTAACATAAGGATAGTCTTGTGGCAAAGTAGCATTAAAAATTAATCTACCAATAGTTGTTTCAAATAAACCTTCTCCCTTTGGATGAGGAACTTTAATAGTTTCATTTTGCTTCAAAAACCCATAATCAAAAGCTATTCTAGCTTCAGCTTCAGATGAATATATCTTAATATCTTTAGAATCTGCAGGCTTGTTTTCTTTGGTTAAGAAATAACAACCCAAAGCAATATCTCTAAAAGGTCCAAGAACCGGCATACCGGTAGCTGGTCTCAAAAGATTAAGAGTAGAAAGCATTACTTCTTTTGCCTCTTTTTGAGCTTCGTCTGATAAAGGCAAATAAACTGCCATTTGGTCTCCGTCAAAGTCAGCGTTAAAAGCTTCACAAACCAATGGATGCAATTTAATTGTTTCTCCCTCTATCAAAATTGGTCTAAATGCTTGAATTCCAAGTCTGTGCAAAGTTGGAGCACGGTTTAAAAGCACCAATTTATCTTTAATAATTTCTTCTAAAATTGCCCAAACATCAGGAGTTTTGTCTTCAACCAATCTGGCAGCTCCCCTAATGTTAAATGCCATTTCCTTATCTAAAATTCTCTTAATAACAAATGGCTTGAAAATTTCTAAAGCCAATGTTTTTGGCAAACCACATTGTGAAAAATGCAATTCAGGTCCTACTGCAATAACTGATCTTCCAGAATAGTCCACACGTTTTCCTAAAAGGTTTTGTCTAAATCTTCCTTGTTTTCCAGCCAACATTGCAGCCAAAGATTTTAGCAATCTCTTGCCTCCTGTTGTAGCAGTTGTGGTTACTCCCTTTCTCATCTCGTTATCAATTAAAGCGTCAACAGCTTCTTGTAACATTCTTTTTTCGTTTCTAACAATAACAGGTGGAGCTTTTATTTCCTGCAAGTATTTTAATCTATTGTTTCTATTTATAACTCTTCTGTACAAATCATTTAAATCAGATGAAGCGTACCTACCTCCATCTAGCTGAACCATTGGTCTTAAATCTGGTGGCAAAACAGGCAAAACCTCCATAAACATCCATTCTGGCCTTACGCTTGCTCTTAACATTCCTTGGAAAAGTTTTAAACGCCTTAAAACTTTCTTTCTTATTGCTGGGGGAGCATCTTTGGCTTCGTTTGCAATTGCTTCAACTTCTTTTGCCAAATCAATTTTTTTAAAAATATCTCTTACAACTTCAGCTCCAGTTCCTGCTTCAAAAATTTCACCATATTTTAATGAAAGAGTATGATAAGCAACCTCAGACAAAATTTTCATTGGTTTTATATCTAAAACCTCTTCTTTGGCTTTGTCTCTAGCAATTTTCAATTCATTTTTTGCTGATTTTGTATCTTCTTTCTTAACTTTTGTTTTATACTCGTCATCAATTGCATCCATTATTACGTCTCTAGCTTTTTCATCAACTTTTGTAATTATGTATGAAGAAAAGTAAACAACTTTCTCTAACTGTTGAGAACTCTTATTTAAAACCATTCCCATTCTTGAAGGAACTCCTCTTAAAAACCAAATATGAGAAACAGGGGTGTTTAACTTAATGTGACCCATTCTTTCTCTTCTTACAGATGACTTTGTCACTTCAACTCCACATCTATCGCAAACAACTCCTTTATATCTTATTCTTTTATACTTTCCACAAGTACATTCATAGTCTTTTTCAGGACCAAAAATTCTTTCATCAAAAAGTCCGTCCTTTTCAGGCTTTTGAGTTCTGTAATTAATTGTCTCTGGCTTAATAATTTCACCATGTGACCAGGACATTACATCCTCAGGTGAAGCTATTTTAATTCTTATTGACTCTAAGTCTAGTACTCTCATGTATTTGATTAGTTAGATTTTTTATCTTCGTAGTTGTCTTCTTGTAACCTCGGCCTTTCTTTTACTTCAACTGACATGCCAAGTGATTTTAACTCAGCAACAAGTAAGTTAAACGAAGCTGGAATGTTTGGATTCCTAATTGGCTCACCCTTTAAGATGGATTCGTAAGCAGCTGCTCTACCCTGTACGTCGTCAGACTTAATAGTAAGCATTTCTTGCAAAATGTGCGAAGCTCCATATCCTTCCAATGCCCAAACTTCCATTTCTCCAAATCTCTGACCTCCAAATTGAGCTTTTCCTCCTAATGGCTGTTGAGTAATTAATGAATAAGGACCAATTGATCTGGCGTGAACTTTATCATCAACCATGTGAATAAGCTTCATTACATACATGTATCCTACTGTAACTGGCTTTGGAAATGGCATACCTGTTTTTCCATCATACAAAGTCACCTGTCCTGATTCTGGCAATCCGGCCTCTTTTAATTCTGCTTTAATGTCTTCTTTGGTAGCTCCAATTAAAGCTGGAGAAATTGCAATATAATTCAACTTCTTTGCTGCCCAGCCAAGGTGGGTTTCTAAAATTTGCCCCAAGTTCATACGAGAAGGAACTGACAATGGTGAAATAACCAAGTCAATTGGGGTTCCATCAGCTAAAAATGGCATTTCATGTTCTGGCAAAATTCTTGAAACAACTCCTTTGTTTCCGTGTCGTCCTACAAGCTTGTCTCCAATTTTAACTTTTCTGGTTTCAGCTACCTCAACTCTAATTCTCTTAATAACTCCGGGCTCTAATTTATGGCCCAATTCTCTTGAGAAAATTTTAACTGAAAGCACTTTTCCTTTCTTTCCGTGCTCCACTCTTAAAGAAGAGTCCTTAACATCTTTGGCTTTATCACCAAAAATTGCTCTTAATAATCTTTCTTCAGGAGTTAACTCGGCCTCTCCTTTTGGAGAAATTTTTCCAACCAAAATATCATTTGGCCCAACTTCAGCTCCAACTCTAATAACTCCCTCTTCGTCTAAATCTTTTAATTTTTCTTCTCCAACATTTGGAATATCAGAAGTTGTAACTTCTGGCCCAAGTTTTGTGTCTCTCACATCACAAGTAAAGTCTTCTATATGAATAGAAGTAAATTCATCTTCTCTTGATAATTTTTCTGAAATTGTAATTGAGTCTTCAAATCCTCCTCCTCTTAATGGCAAGAAACAAACTAATATGTTTCTTCCCAAAGCTAATCTTCCTTGTGAAATTGCAGCTCCATCTGCCAAAACATCTCCCTTCTTAACTTCTTCACCCTTAAATACAATTGGTTTTTGGTGGAAGCAAGAATATTGGTTAGTCCTTACATAAGTTTGCAATTCATAATTTTCTTCTTTTCCGTTGTAATCAACCTTAATGTGTTCAGAATCAACTTCCTTTATAACTCCATTTGCTTCTGCTAAAACAACTTGCCCAGAATCTCTAGCAACATTTCTTTCGGTACCTGTTCCAACCAAAGGCACCTCTGGTCTTAACAAAGGTACTGCCTGACGTTGCATGTTAGAACCCATAAGAGCTCTGGAAGCATCGTCGTGGTTTAAAAATGGGATCAAAGATGTTGCTACAGAAATAAACTGTTTTGAAGAAACATCTATATAATCAATATTTTCAATTTCAACTTCTGCTGGCTCTCCTTTAACTCTGGCTTCAACCTTGTTTAGTTCTACTTCAGGATTTATTTTTAATGATTCTGTAAGCGGAACAGAAGCTGGAGCAATAATATGTCTTTCTTCTTCTTGAGCTGACAAATAATGAACATCTTCAGAAACTTTTCCATTCTTTACTTTAAAATATGGAGCCTCAATAAATCCATAAGGATTAACTCTGGCAAAAGAAGCTAAGTGACCCACCAATCCAACATTTGGACCTTCTGGTGTTTCAATAGGACAAATTCTTCCATAATGTGATGGCTGTACGTCTCTGACCTCAAAGCCAGCTCTTTCTCTTGTAAGTCCGCCTGGACCTGTTGTTGTTAATCTTCTCTTGTGCTCTAATTCAGCCAATGGATTTTCGTTATCCATAAACTGTGAAAATTGCGAAGATGTAAAGAATTCTTTTACAACAGCTACCATTGGTCTTGGGTTTATTAACTGCATTGGAGTAATAGTACCTGCTTCCAAAGTAGACATTTTGTCTTTAATAATTCTTTCCATTCTCATTAAACCAACTCGCAATCTGTTTTGCAAAAGTTCTCCTAATGTTCTAACCCTTCTGTTTCCCAAGTGATCAACCTGATCTGGTTTTGCAGTAGGATCGTTATTTAATCTAATAACTTCTTTAACAACTTCTACAATATCTTCTATATGTAAAATTCTTTCTTCTTTGGTAATTTCTTTTTCTAAATCTTTTGGAGCAAGTCCTGGCAAGCGCAACCATGTTTTCCATCTTCCAACTTTTGACAAGTCATACCTGTCAAAGTTAAAAAACATATTAAATATCAAATCTTGTGCTGTATCTGGAGTTACCAAATCCCCCGGCCTTAATCTGCGGTAAACTTCAACCAATGCTTCTTTTTGGTCTTTGCAAGTATCTCTTTTTAAGGTTTCCTTTATATATTGTATTTCTCCATTATCTACGTCTTTAAAAGCTTTCTCAACCTTATCAATTCCATCTAGGCCCAAAGCCATAAGCAAAGTTGTTGCAGGAACTTTTCTTTTTCTGTTTATTTTAACTCCAATAAATCCCGAATCTTCTGTTTCAAACTCTAACCAAGCTCCTCTGTTTGGAATTATTTTGGCTCCAAAATAGTTTTTACCCCTCCATGTTCTGTTTGTAAAAAATGCTCCAGGAGAACGAATAAGCTGTGAAACTATAACTCTTTCTACTCCATTTACAACAAAAGTTGCGCGTTCGGTCATCACAGGAAAATCTGCCAAATACACTTCTTGCTCTTTAACTTCTTTTGTTTTTAAATTAACCAGCTTAACCTTAACCCTTAAAGATGATTCTAAAGAATCATTATTTTTCTTGGCATCAAGACCATTTTTATAATTTGGTTTCGCAAGTATATAATCACCAAACCAAAGTTCAAATTCTTTTCCGGTATAGTCTTTAATAGGAGACATTTCCTCGAAAAGCTCTTTAACTTTGTTTTGCCAAAAATCCTCCCAAGTGTCTTTTTGCATCGTTAAAAGATGGGGAGTTGAATATTGGAGTTTAGATTTTGAAAAGTTCTTTACTTTGCTTATAATTTCAGCCATTAATTATGCTGTGCGGAGAATAGTTCTTGCTCCGCGTTAATATTATTAAAAATATTTAAATTTATTAAACAAAAAATTTCGGTGTATAGCTCAACCGAAAATTAGACGATGGATTGTCTTAAGAGATAGTAACCACCGGGTTTATTATTTATATAAATATAGTATATTCTATTTGCCTTTCCCTGTCAATAGCTATATGGGTTGCGAAACGGGTTTATTTAAATTTAAGGCTGCGAAGATAATTAAAAGTATTGAAAACAAGAACATAAATCCAAACGAAATTAAGCTTAACAAACTAACAATAATTACAGGAGCTGTTATTAATTGCATTCCAACTTTATACGAACCTTTGTACCCAATGTTCAAACCCTTTATCTTGGCAACAACCCATATCAACAACGCTCCAAATAACAAGTATACCATCTTAAGAACTACAGACATAAATCCTACAAAAAATATACCTAATGCTACAAAAAATCCAATAACTGGCATCGCTGGTCTAATTTTTTCTACAATATCAACAATTGTTCCTCTGTTTAAAACAAACTCTTTTATGCTAGAAATAGGAGCAATACTAACCTTTCCATTTGAATCTAGAGAAACTAAACTATCAGAAGTTAAAAGAATTGTTGTTTTATATGAAAAAAATGTCTGTAAATCAAATTTATTTTTAGTATCTATTACCAAAATATTTTCTACACTTTTTTGCTTGTCATTGTTCATGACTTCAGGAAGTTTAATATAATACGGCTCCTGAACATTAGTTGAAGCTTTTCCGTCTTTAATGGTTATTGTAAGTTCTTGTGGAAAAAATTCAGCTATTTTGGGAGCATTGGCAACAAGATTACCAATCACGGGAAAAGCTTTAAAAGATGCAACAATGGTGAACACAAGACCAAAGAGTAATGCAAAAACTAATAAATATTTTAAAGAATAAGAAAACGGTTTTGATATAACCTCGCTATAATAACTTGGGTTATATATAGTATTTTTTATTTTTACAAATATATTCATGTTTTTTCTTTAATTATATTATTTTATTATACTACTATTTTCTAAGTTTAATAGATTGCAATATCCCCAGAGCAATAAAGTTACCTATTAGGCCTGAACCACCGTAAGAAATAAATGGTAAATATATACCAACTACAGGAAGCAAAGATAAGTTCATTCCTATATTTATAAAAAACTGCGCAACTAAAACTATTGCAAAACCAGATGCAAAAAGCCGAGGAAAGTTTGATGGTGAATCAATTGCAACCCCCAAAACCTTCCAAACTAAAGTTCCGTAAACAACAAATAACACCAACACCCCAACTGTTCCCCATTCTTGGGCAATAACAGAAAAAATAAAGTCTGTGTGTGGTTCTGGTAAAAACCCAAATTGAACTTGACTCCCCTTAGCTAAACCTTGGCCAAAAATTTGCCCTGAACCAATAGAAATTTTTGTTTGATTTTGGCTCCATGAAGACCCCAAATAATCATATGGAAACAAAAATGCAGTAATTCTTTCTTTTTGATAATCTTTTAAAATAAACCCCCAAGCTATTCCAGCTACAACCACAAAGCATAAAAATAAAATTAAAAAGTGTCTTAACTTAATTCCAGAAATTAACAAAATTCCTAACCAAATTAAAACCAATACAGCGGTTCCTCCCATATCAGGTTTTATAAAATTTAAAATTGCAGGCAAAAGAACATAAATCCCAGAATAAAAAATATGCCGTATTTTATACATTTCTACGTGACGCATAGAAAAATATTTTGCTAGCAAAAGCATCACAATAATTTTTGCAGGCTCAATAGGATCTAAGCTTAAAGCCCCTACTTTATACCAACCTTTTGTGCCTCTTATTTCTGGAGCAAAAAAATGCAAGCCCGCTAAGAGCGCCAAACATATCCCGTAAAAAATTAAAATCAAATAAGGATTGTTTTTAAAAATTCTATAATCAAAGAAACTGAACACCACCATTGCCAAAAGCCCTACAAATAAAAAAACTATTTGCTTTGTAAAATTAGAATAATCACTTTTTGCTACCCCAGCAGACCACAATCCAGCCAATCCAAAACACACCAACAAAACTGCTGGAATTACCAAACCCCAATCCAACTTTTTTAAATAAGAAACAATTGCCATTACTTAATTAAATCTAAGAATTGTTGTTCGGAGAGAATTTTAACGCCAAGGTCTTTGGCTTTTTGCGCTTTACTCCCCGGTTCTGATCCTACCACAACATAATCAGTTTTAGAAGATACTGATTCAGAAATATCACCACCCAATTCTCTAATGCGGACTTTTGCAGTGTCTCTACTCATAGATTCAAGAGTGCCAGTAATTACAAAGCTTTTTTTACTAAGCTTGTAGGAGTTAGCTTGTAGCTTGTAGGAATTTATATTGACGGCTTTTTCTAGACGATCAAGATACTTTAAATTAGCTTTATCTTGAAACCATTCATATATAGACTTTGCTACAACTGGCCCCACATCTTTTATAGAATCTATTTGTTCTAGGCTTGCTTCTTTAAGCTTGGCAATATTCCCAAAAGTCTTAGCTAAATCTATAGAGGTTTCCTCACCAACATTCCTAATACCCAAAGCATAAATAAACTTTGCCAAATCTATCTGGCGTTTATTTTGTATAGAATTTATTAAATTTTCAGCAGACTTTTCTGCAAACCTTTCAAGAACAGCCACATCACCCTCTTTTAATTCAAACAAATCACTTGGATCTTTAACTAAACCTTCTTCCAATAATTTATCAATAATTTTGGGGCCTAAACCCTCTATATTAAATGCAGACCTTGAAACAAAATAATAAAATCCTCTGCGTTTTTGAGCAAAACAATTTTTATTAGTACAACGGGTAACCACTTCTCCTTCTATCTTTACTAAATCTGCACTACACTCCGGACACTTTGTTGGCATTTTAAAATTCTTTTCTTTACCTGTGCGCAATTCTGGCAAAACTTTTACAATATCGGGTATTACGTCACCTGCTCTACCAACAACCACAGTATCTCCAATTTTTAAACCCAGTCTTTCTATTTCATCTTCATTATGAAGTGTGGCGCGCGTAATTGTAATTCCTGTAACTTGCACTGGCTCTAAAATTGCTACTGGAGTCATAGCCCCTGTACGCCCAACCTGCACCTGAATATCTAAAACTTTAGTGGTCGATTGTGCTTGCGGAAATTTATAAGCAATACCAGCTCTTGGGGTTTTACCAACAATTCCTAATTTCTCATAAATTTTATTATTGTTTATAAGCACAACAACTCCATCTATTTCATAATCTAATTTTTCTCTAGCTTTTGCCCAATACTCACGAAATTCAAAAACTTCTTTTAATGTTTTGCAATGTTTATTGTTTCTGTTAGTTTTAAAACCAAGCTCTTTTAAAATTTTGTGCTTATCTTCATGTGTTATTTGACCAAAATCAGTTAACAACTCATAAGCAAAAGAGTCTAATCTTCTTGAAGCAGTTATTTTGGGATCTAATTGCCTTACAGAGCCTGCTGCAATATTTCTGGGATTAGCATAAACCGGCAAACCTTTTTCTTGCTGTTCTTTATTTATGCGCTCAAATTCTTTTTTAGTAATAAATACTTCTCCTCTAACAACTACTCTTTTCTTTTCTTCTATTTTTAATGGAATAGCTTCTACTGTTTTTAAATTTTCTGTAATATCTTCTCCAATATTTCCATCGCCTCTTGTTGAGCCAGCTATTAAAGCACCTTTTTCGTAAACCAACTCAATTGCCAGACCATCAATTTTTAATTCACAATAATAATCAATATTTTGCCTTTCTTGTTCAGATAAAAGTTTAAAAAATCTTTCTTGCCACTCTTGCATATCTTGCTCCAAAAAAGCGTCATTAAAAGAAAGCATTCTTTGTTCATGCTTAAACTTTTTGAAATCTTTTAAGGCCTCTCCTCCAATTCTTTGAGTAGGAGAATCTGGGGCTATAAATTCAGGAAACTGTTGCTCTAAATCAAAAAGCTCTTTTTTTAAAGAGTCTAAAGCAGAATCTGAAATTTCCTGTTTATCTAAAACATGATAAAGATATCTATGATAATTTATCAGTTCACTTAATTTAGCTATTCTTTGTTTTGCAATATTTTTATCCATTTTTAATATCCGGCTAATTGTGAAGCCTCAATCTGCCTACCCACTCCACCAAATAACCCACTAGATCTTATCCTTAGAAAGTTCCCAGGAATTACACTGGCAGAAACAGAATATTCTCTATTATCAAAACTAGTTTTAAAAGCTATTGTACAATCTGTACAACTTTCAGGATTGCAATTTGTTCCAGAAATAAAAAGTGCTGTTCCGGATCTTTCACAATAATAACTATCATCTTGACCAGGATTCTCAATTTTTGTAGAACAATTTTTTGACTCGCTTTCTGCTACTATAGCACAAAGGCCTCTTGCTGTAACGCATTTATTTGTGCTTGAATTACAAGTATATCCTGTTGGACAGGTTGGGTTACAATTTCCGTTTTCTTTTCTTACCTGTTTATCATAATATAAAACTTTTTCTATTCCGCTTTCAGCTGTATAAAAACTTGCTACAGAGTTTCCAATATTTCTTATTACCTTTAATTGGCTGTATAAAAGTGCACTCACAGACAAAACTACACCCAAAATAATTGTCATTATAAAAAGCGTTATTACAAGTGAAACTCCTTTTTGATTTTTTTCCATACTATTGTGACGAAGAATTATTTAAATTTCTTCCAGAAACAGTAATTTGAATTACCCTGTTTATGCCAGAAGCATCGGTAACATTTATGGAAATAGTAATTCGTGGCTGAGATAGATCTCCATTCCTTGAAACAACACATTCAGAACTAACACCACAATTGGCGGGTGGTATTGTATAAAACTTCACAGAATTTATTCTTAAACTAGCTGAACTTAATGCAATTTCAGGTGGATTAACGGCTCCCCTTAAATCATATAATATTTTATCATTATTATTCCAATAAAATTCCTGACATGTATCACTATTTGCATTAAAAAATTTAATCCCATAATAGTCTGGTGCGCTATACCTTGTAAGCTGATAAATATTATTTTCCCCAACGCATGTTGCAGATCCGCTATCAGCTTGAGCCATTCTTATGGCTTTTGCCATATATTCTTCAATATAGCTAATTTCATTTATAATTTGCGCATTTGCTAAAACTATTCGCTGGCTTTTAACCACAGATATAAAAATACCCAAAGCAGCAGAAATAATAAACAAAAATATAGCCATTACAACTGCCAATTCAATTATTGTGAATCCCTTATTTTTATTGATACGCATAATTATACCAATTATATAATATTTCTTCTATTATTGCGCAATTGTATTTCCCACAATCACCGGCAGTTCCCCCGCCAGGATTCAATATACTGCTTTTTGAATTCCAAGAAACTTCTACTTTTACTTTAACTGCATTACAACTTGGGCAATCTAACCCCTCTGTTTTATCAATAGTTATTTTACGTTTAAATTTAGATGCTATACCTCCAACATTATCGTAGCCATAAAATCCATTTTTTACATACAAATACGAATCGTTATATTGGGTTAACGCCCTGCCCATATAATCTACCTGACACCTTGATGAAGTTGAAGAACAATTTTTTAAATTATTTTCTAGCCATGTTAAAGACGGTGCGGGGCTTTGTGGACAAATTGAATTCATAAGGTCAAAAAGACATACATCCATATTTATCCAATTTTGATCTCTTATATTTCTAACAACCTCCATTCCCTCTTGAGCAAGATAAGTTGCTGTAAGACGATCAACCGAATCTGCAGTCATAATTGTAACAACAAAAAAGGCGCTAAAAATTCCCACTACTGCAATAGCTAAAATAAAAATTGCTATGGTAATTTCTATTAACGTAAAACCTTTTTCTTTTTGCATCTTACTGTAAATTTATTAAGCCCGATGTATTTACCATAATTGTTCTAAAAGGATTGTTGTCAGCATTTAATTCCAATACAATATTAACTGATCCATGGCTCATTAGCGTTCCCCCAATATATATTTTTACATCAGGATTGGGCGGAGCAAAATTAATATCAAGACTTATTTGATTATTATTTACACTTAAAAAGTTTAATGAAGAGCTAAAATTAGATAAATTAAAAGAATCTATAACGCAGTCTTTTGTATTTGCTGAAATACTATCATCACATGATTGCAGATCACCATCGTATTTAAAATCAGGGTTTCTGTTGGCATAAATTGTATATTTTTTGTTATCTGAAACAATATTTAAATTTACTCCATAACTATTTACAGAACTTATTGTGTTTCCGGCACTTGTTTTATTCACCCCAGAAAAACCCATATCTCTTGCGCGACTAACATCGGAAACAAATTTATATGAAGCCTTTGAAAGCGCAAACTGTCTTTGTATCTTTGGAAAATCAGCTATAAGTATCATAGAAAAAATAACTATTAAAAAAACTGAAACAATAATTTCTACTAAGCTTACACCTCTTTGAAGAAAAGCTTTTTTCATACTAAGAAAAATTTAAAGTTTCCATATACCACTTAATTATTATTGGTCCCCAAAATAAAGCAATAACTGTTCCCAAAATTAAGAACGGGCCAAATGGAATTTCACTTTTTAAGCCTTTTTTATGTAGAATCATCATAACTATTCCTACAATAGCGCCCAACATAAACGCTAAAAACAGAGCAACCAAAACTCTTTCTACCCCTAATAGTAAACCCATTAATATGGCCAGCTTTACATCTCCAAAGCCCATCCACTTTCCTCTTGAAACTAACCAAATTAAAAAGAAAAATCCTGAAGCTATTACAACTGCCAAAAAATAATTCCAAAAGACCAAAGATTGTGGATTTAAATTAAAAACTTGCAACACCCTTAAAATGGCGGTAATTATTATTGCTGGAAACAAAACTATGTCTGGTATTAAATAGTGTTTTAGGTCGTAAACAAATATAACAATTAAAGAACTAAATATATAAAAGAAAAATAACAAATTTACAACTACCCTCCAAGTTAATTCAATTTGACCGCTAGCTAAAAATAAAAATACAAAAGCTGTTGCCAATTCAACCAAAGGATATTGTATAGAAATTTTCTTACTACAATATCTGCATTTTCCACCCAAAAATATCCAACTAAATACCGGGAATAAATCTAGCCAGCTTAACTTGTGTTTGCATTTAGGACAAAAACTCCTACCAGTTATTTTTTTGTCTTTCTCTAATCTATAAATTACACAATTCAAAAAACTCCCAATAATTAGGCCAAATATAAAAACAAAAAATCCTATTAAATAACTGATAATCATTATTTTATTCTATCATAATTATTCTTTAAAATCTAAGGGTTTAACCAATTCTCCGGTGGTTGCGTTGTGCCTAGCCACGCAGCACCTACAACAAGCCTCTCCTCTGTTGAATTATATCTAGTTAGTTTTAACGTTATTCCGCCGTTAGTTGTTTCTTCTCCGCTAAGAATGGTATAAGAATAGTCAATTACTGTCCAGTCTGAATTATTTAAAGAGGCATAGAATGTTGGCTCTTTTATATCCCCTACAACTTCAATGCCAACTTTTATTTTGCCCGTTCCCTTGGCCCAAATTCGAACATAATATGTTTTGCCCACCTCTAATGCTTTACCCAGTTGCTTTAAATAGTAAAATGTAGAATATGGTTCATGATAAAAAGATTTTTTCCCAACAACAAGTTGTGGCTCTTCCAAATCTAAACCTCCTCTCTTTCCCCAAGTCCAATCAATAGGATTTCCACTAGAAGCTGTCCCTTCCCAAACATTATCAAAAAATTCATTGTTTAGCATATTTTGCGCCGGAATGGAAATAGAAATTATTGTTTGTGCGGGGGTTGTTGGCAGCCATTCAGAGATATTCCCGGTATTATCAGTTGCTTTTACTTGGAAAAAATAAGTTTTTCCATCTTCTCCTGTAAAATTCCTAGTTTGTAGACCATCTATGGCGGTTGTTGGACTTTCATCTACATTCCATGTAACACCGTTATCATTTGACCATTGCAAAATAAAACTTGATAAACCTGACGGCGTTGTGGTTACAGAAATATCAGTAATTGTAAAATTAATTGAAAAACTAAGTGCTGTTTGCGTTGGCAATAAATTAAAAACAACTTCAGGAGCATCCATATCTGTTGGCAGAGGTGGTGGCGGAGGTTCTACATATTTTATGTTTTGCGCTTTAGAACTTGGTAAACAAATATCAAAATCATAACACCAAGAAACCCCGTCTAAAACATCCCCCCAACTAACTTGATCAGAAGCCTCTTTGTCTGGATTTTTAAGAATTAAAGAGTTCCCATTGCTAAGCGTTAAATCATTAATTAAAATATCTGCATTTTGATCATCCCTGGAAATTATAAAATAACTATTGGCTAAAATTTTCTTTTCAAAAAAATCTGTTTTTGTAACAAGGCTTTGGTAATTATCACCTGTGGCGGTTTTTCTTTGCAAATACCAATTAGTTAACAAAACATCTTCATTGCTTGAGTTATAAAGTTCTATGAATCTTTGATTGGTTGGTAAAATTTGCACTTCGGAAATTATAATTTTAGGATAAACTTTTTGTTCAATTGTTGTGCCACCTCCACCACCACCGGTTACAATAGGAGTAATTGGCTCTTGAACTACAACTACTTGTTGTTGAACTGGTGGTAATGGTTGTTCTTGGCTATCTTCTATTTTCTGAACCTCCAATACCTCTGCTTTTGGGTTTTGCTCGTCTATTAGTTTTTGAATTTCTGCTTTTATTAAATCTAATTTTTCTTGAATTTCACTTAATAATTTTTGTTTTTGCTCTTCAGTTAAAACCACAAGAACATTTTGTTCTGGCAAATCAATTATTTGCTCAGGCTCGGATTCTGGCTCGGGTTCTATTTCTGTGCTTTGACTAAATTCTGGAGGTGGCAAAATAGACGCAGTAAAAACTTCGCTTTTTCTTACAATATTTCCGGGATAATCTACAAAAGCTGACACAACAAAGAAGCTAACAAAAAAAGTTACCACAAAACTAAGTACAAAATAAAAAATCCACTTTTTGGTTAAAAGCTGCAACATAAGAACATTTCCTAATTTTACCATAATTTTAAAAACAACAAAAAAGCCTTGCATGCGCAAGGCCGTATACTTACCTAACTACAAATCTCTACTGACATTTATATAATCTACGCTCATTGAAAAGGTTTGATTAAGACCTTGAGAATTAACCCAGCGAAGATTTTGATTATATGCTACAGCAAAATCATTAGCTGGTGCCCACATATTAAGGTGTAAATACATTGGCCCTTGTGGAATTGGCAACTGAGTGTTAACAACACGCACCACCTCTCCATCAACAAGCCAAGATACTTGATTTGACATCCACCTAATTTCATAAATATGATAATCTGTGGCTGAACCAGAAACATATGAATGCGCTTCAGGATGCCCGTACCCCAATGGCTCATCACCATATATGTTTGTATAAATATGGTTTGGATCGTTGCCCATAATTTCAAAATCTATTTCATCATGAAGCGAATTACCAGCATTATCTGGGGGGGCATACAAAAATATACCAGCAACGGTACCACCTGCAACGGGAACATCCAATTTTGCGCGCACCTTAATTGCCAAACCTTATTCTCGCGCAAAAATTTGATTTGAAATTAAGTCTGTCCCATAAAAACTTGGACCTGTTGGATTAAAGGTGTCTAGCTTGATTATTGCGCTGCCAGCAACTACTACTGGAAGTGAAGAATTCTGAGAACACCTAAACTGTGTTCTTCCAACAAAGGTACCGTCTGTTGGAGATGTCCATGTTGGAATGTGCCACTTAGCAGAATCAACAATGTTTCCATTAAAATTATCTACGAAAACGCCTTCATCCGCTGGCAAAGAATTATCCGAAGAATTAGATGCAGTATTGTCTGATGACCCTCCGCAACCAATTGCCAGTATACAACACAATAATGTAATTACACTTAACCATTTTTGCATTAATTTCATTACTTACCTCCCTACTGTAACCATTTTTTCAACGAGCGCCATTTCCAAGACTATCTTGGCTATGGTAATTTCATACTACACCTAGTTAACCTATTGTCAAGATTTTTATACAACAAAAAAGCCTTGCATGCGCAAGGCCAAACTATATACGAATTAGGCTTCGCAGAATCTATGCTCTACAAGCCAATCTACAACTTTTCGAATACTTGTAAGCTTCTCGGCATCTTCGTCAGATATCTGCTACAAGCCAAATGATTCAAAATGAGATTCAATATCCAAAATCAGTTGAAAAAAATCAAGCGTGTCAAGACCAATATCTTTAAAGTCTGCATCAAGCGTTATACTATCTTCATGCACGCCGGGAAATCCCTTAACAAGCTCTATGACAAATCCCTCTGCTGATTTCCTTGTCACTACTTCCTCCTTTAGCCCTTTTTGGTTTTTTGCATTGTGTAAAAGGGCTGGATTTACATTACCATGCAACACTTGCTAAGTCAATTATTAAACACCTAATTGTTTTTGGCGGATTTTAGATAAATTTTCTATGCGTATGCCAATTAAGCGTAATTTTTTCAGGTTAGGGTTTTTCCTTTTATCTAAATACGGCAATAAAATTCTTAAGGCCTCTGTTTGAAGTTTCTTTAAATCATTTTTGCCAAGTTCTGCTGTAAAACTTTTAGAGCAAGTTTGAGTTTTAAAATCAAAAAATCTTATTGTAACTGCAATTGTTTTAAATTTATCAAAATTACTCTGTAAAAATCTTTCAAAAACTCTTTGACACATTCCATTTAGCTTTTCCCCAACCACTAAGGCCGAAAGAGTATCATAATTAAAAGTTGCTTGCTCGCCAATAGATTTTGCTTGATAATCTGTAACAATTTGCGAATTATCTTGACCTCTGGCTTTAAAATATAACTCCTGCCCCCATTTTCCTAATAAGTCTTTTAATTCTTGTTCTGAAAAACCTTTTAAATCTTTAACAAAATTTATTCCCAGCTCTTTTAAAAATTCTTCTGTTTTAGGGCCTACTCCAGGTAACTTTCTTATTGGCAAAGGGTTTAAAAATTCTTCCGAAAATTCTGGTAAAACCACAGTTAATCCATTAGGCTTATTTTGACCAGCTGAAATTTTTGCAATTAGTTTATTTTTTGCTAATCCAATAGAGCAAGTTAATTTTTCTTTATCTTTTATTTCTTTTTTTATTTTTTTACATAACCTAATAGCATAATCCCAGCCCGAGGCTGGTCCGCCTTGGGCGGAAAAATAAAATTCATCAATACTAGCTGGTTCAACTAAATTAGAATATTTTTTTATTATATTATAAATTCTTTCAGAAACGCGCTCATACAAACTAAAATCTACTGGTAAAAAAACTGCCTCTGGTTTTTTAGAATCTTTTGCCTGTTTTGATAATTTCCAAGCTATAGAAATTGGAGTAGCTGAATGTATACCATATTCCCTAGCTTTATAGTTTGCTGTTGAAACAACCCCTCTACCCTTACCTTCCTTTGGATCAGAGCCTACCACAATTGGTAAACCGCTCAATCTTGGGTTTGCTACTTCTTCAACTGAAGCAAAAAATGCATCCATATCCAAATGTGCAATAATTTGCTCCATCTGTTTTGAGTTTATTTTTTAACTTTTACCAGCTTGGCTATCGGCTTTATGCGCGAAATAGGACTTAAAATTTCAAAAACTATTTTGGCGTCTTTTTCATCAATCAAAATTCTTGTACCTTCAAAAACCTTATTTGTAACAATCTTTATAGATAATGGATCTAAAATTAAGCGTTGAATAACTCTCTTTAATGGCCTTGCTCCTAAATTAGGGTCAAACCCTTCTCGCACCAAAAGATCTTTAGCTCTATCAGAAATTTCTATTTTTATTTCCTTTGAAGCTAATCTCTTCTGAACCTTAGCTAACTCTAAATCAACAATTGTTTTAATTTGATCTTTTTGCAAGTAGTTAAATATTACAATCTCATCTAGCCTATTCAAAAATTCCGGCCTAAAGGCATCCTTTAGCGCATCAAAAACTTTTTCTTTCATATTCTCTCTTTCAGCTAATTCTTCTTTTGTATCAAAGCCAATTGCCGACATTTTATTAATATAATCAGAGCCCAGGTTTGAAGTCATTATAATAATTGTGTTTTTAAATGAAACCACTCTGCCTTTTGAATCAGTTAATCTTCCATCTTCAAAAATTTGCAAAAGCATATTAAACACATCTGGGTGAGCTTTTTCTACTTCATCTAACAAAAGCACAGAATATGGCCTTCTACGAACCTTTTCAGTAAGCTGACCGGCTTCTTCATAACCAACATAACCTGGAGGAGAACCAATAATTTTTGAAACAGTGTGTCTTTCCATATATTCAGACATATCTAAACGTATCATTGCTTTTTCATCATTAAACAAAAACTCAGCTAAAGCTCTAGCGCATTCGGTTTTTCCAACTCCGGTTGGCCCCAAAAATAAGAAAGATCCCAATGGCTTACTTTCTTCAGAAATTCCGGCTCTAGCCCTACGAATTGCTCTTGAAATAGCTGAAATTGCCTCTTGCTGACCAATAACTCTGCGATTCAAAGTGTCTTCCATTGTTTCTAATTTTTTAGCTTCTTCTGTAATTAATCTTGTTACAGGAATGCCTGTCCACCTAGAAACAACTTTGGCTACCTCTTCTTCGGTTACTTCTTCTTTTAAAAATCTGTGTTCTTTTTGTATTTTAACAAGCTTTTGTTCAGTTAAAGACAATTCTTTTAACAATTCTGGAATTTTTCCATATTTTATTTCTGCAACTTTTTCTAAATCTGCTTCTCGTTGTGCAAGTTCTGTTTGATAAGAAAGATTATCTATTTTTTCTTTTATATCTTTTATTTTATTTATTAACTCTTTTTCTGTGCCCCACTTTAACCTTAATGCTTTTGATTTTTCATTTAAATCAGCAAGTTCTCTTGCAATAGCTTTTAAGCGCCTTTCAGAGTCTGGCTCTTTTTTAAGGGCCTGTTTTTCTATTTCCAAACGCATTATTGCTTCATTATATTTTTCCAATTCTTGCGGATCAGATTCAATTTCTAATCTTAAAGCAGAAGCTGCTTCATCCATTAAATCAACTGCCTTGTCTGGCAAAAATCTGTCAGAAATATATCTATTAGACAAATCTACAGCAGCCTTAATAGCTGAATCTTTTATTTTAACTCCGTGGTGAACTTCATATTTTTCTTTAATTCCACGCAACATTGCAACAGCGTCATCAACATTTGGCTCTTGCACAAAAATTGGCTGAAACCTTCTTTCTAAAGCGGGATCTTGCTCAATATATTTTTGATATTCCTTTAAGGTTGTAGCTCCTATTGCCCTTAATTCTCCTCTAGCAAGTGCTGGCTTTAATAAATTAGAGGCATCTATGGCTCCTTCAGCAGCTCCAGCCCCAACAAGGGTATGCAACTCATCAATAAACAAAATATATTTTCCGGCTGATCTTGATAGCTCTTTTAACAAAGCCTTCATTCTGGTTTCAAATTCTCCTCTATATTTTGTGCCAGCTATCATAGAACCTAAATCTAAAGAAATAATTTCTTTATTTTTCAAAAAATCTGGAACATTCCCCCTGGCAACTCTTTGAGCAAAACCTTCAACAATAGCTGTTTTACCAACTCCAGCCTCTCCAATTAGAACAGGGTTGTTTTTTGTCCTCCTAGAAATTATCTGCATTAATCTTCTTATCTCATTATCTCTGCCAACTATTGGGTCAATCTTACCAGATGCAGCCAAGTTAGTTAAATTCTTTGTATATTTTTCAATCACCTGGTATTTTGATTCTGGTTCAGGATCGGTTATTCTTTGACCTCCTCTAATTTGCGACAAAACTCTCATTACTGCTTCATAATCAAGCTTGCCATTTTTTATTGCGCTAGTTTCGCCAGATAAAATATTAATTTTTTCTAAAATATCTTTAGCGCTAGATTTTGTATCAATAATAGCTAAAAACAAATGCTCAACAGAAATAAACTCATCGTTCATTTTCATTGCCTCTTGCCTTGCTCTATCTAGCACTTTTGCCATATCTTGGGTTAAATAAAATTGACCCATTGCTTGCGGTGTTGAAGTTGATGGAATTTCTTTGATTTTGGTTTCAACTTTCTTTATTAATAATTCAAAGTCTACTCCTAGTTTTTGCAAAACCGTAATTACAATAGAATTCTCTTGAGTTAAAAGAGCATACAAAAGATGCAAAGCATCTATTTGCGATTGAGCTTTTTCTTGGGCCATTTGCTGGGCCTGCATTAAGGCATCTTGGGCCTTATTAGTAAAGTTGTTTCCATTCATATATTTTATTTTACTTGATAATTAAGTATATATCAACTATCACTCTCTAGTCAAGAGTGCTAATACTTCGACAAGCTCAGCACAAGCACAAAAAAGCGGTGAGAATTCCTCCCACCGCACGCGAAACCGTTGTTACGGTTTATATACTTCTACCAACCGCCCCCGCCAACGCCCTCAAGCTTATCATCAATCGAATAAAGTCTGAAAATGTCAGCGATTGCGGACCGTCGGATGTTGCCTTCTTGGGGTTTGGGTGGACTTCTACAATCACTCCGTCTGCGCCAGCTGCAACGCCAGCCAGAGCCAAGGCCGGCACGTATTCGTAGTGTCCTGCAGCATGACTTGGGTCAACTATTACCGGTAAATGGCTGTACTTCTTAATAACCGGAATAGCCCCAATGTCCAGCGTGAAACGAGTGTCGTTCCCAAAGCTTCGGATACCACGCTCGCACAGAATTACCTGGCTACCACCCTGTAAAAGGTAGTCAGCAGCCATCAGCCATTCGTCGATGGTGGCAGACATGCCACGCTTGAGCAAAACCACCTTGCCGGTCTTGCCCACCCTACCAAGTAATCGATAGTTCTGCATATTGCGAGCTCCAATTTGCAAAATATCGACGTACTCAACCAACAATGGCAAATCTTCGTGGTCAGTGACCTCTGTGACAATCTTCAGTCCATACATTTTACCAGCTGCTGCCAGTAACCTCACACCTTCTGCGCCCAATCCCTGGAACGCAAATGGAGATGTGCGTGGCTTGAATGCGCCTCCGCGCAAGAACCCACAACCGAGTTCTGCAGCTATTCTAGCGCATGCATTTATCTGATCTTCGTTCTCCACGCTGCACGGACCAGCCATCACTGCCAGCTTGTTGCGTCCGTCAATCCCCAGGACAACGCTATCTTTCGGCTTGGCGCTTCGCGAAGAGAGCTTGTAGGGCTTTTCAATACGAGACACTTTTTCCACGCCCGGCATACCCTCAAATACCGCTGTATCTATCTGACCAGTATGTGCTCCAACTACGGCAATAACCGTAAGGTCTTCGCCACAAATCGGATGCTCTCTACACCCAAACTCGTGTATCCTAGTGAAAACCCCTTGGATTTGCTCCTCGCTCGCGCCTTTCTTCATCGTGATAATCATAACCCCTTCTCCTTTCTTGTTATTTTTACAAAGAACCACTTAAAAACTCCTCTGTGAGAGGAGCTCGTTTGAAGATTTAATTTATTGTTTTAAATACTCAAACCAACCCCTCTCTGTGTAAAGGTAAAGAAGAAAAAGAAGTTTGGGTTGATTATTATTTTCATATTTATAGTATTAGCTTAGCAAAATACATATTCTGTGTCAAGAACTACTCTGTTCTTTCACCTAAAGTTGCTTTTAAATCAATTTCTTTGCCATCACGTAAAATGTGAAGAGTAATTGTATCACCAGGATTATATTTTTGAATTATCCTTGCCATTGAATTATCTTTTGTAATTTTCTCTCCATTAATTTCCAAGATAACATCTTTACTTTTAACTCCTGCCTTATCAGCTGCAGAATCTAAAGTCACCTTAGCTATCACTGCTCCATTCTTACTGGTAGAATATTCTACTCCTAAAAACGGGTAAACAATTTTATTATTTTTCTTTATCTGCTCAATGTCTCTTCTAACTAAATTAATAGGCAAAGCAAAACCAATATTTTGGGCACCCTGGGCCATTGCCACATTAACTCCTATTACTTCACCTTTTAAATTAACCAAAGGTCCGCCTGAATTTCCTGAATTAATAGCAGTATCGGTTTGAATTATGTTTTCTAATGTTTCTGAAAACCCACCAGAGCCAGAAGCTGAAATTGTTCTACCAAGTCCAGAAACCACTCCAACTGAAACCGTATTTGAAAACTGCCCCAAGGCATTTCCAATAGCAATTGCAGTTTGGCCTATTTGTATTCCATCTGAATTACCTAAAACTACCGGCACAAATTGCCCATCTGTTTTTTGAACTTTTATTATAGCTAAATCTTGAACCGGGTCTAAAGCCAAAACTTTTGCAGAATATTCTTTTCCATCACTAGTTACAACGGCATATTGAGCTTTGCTATCATAAACAACATGCTTATTGGTCACTATCATCCCATCTGCTGACACAATAAACCCTGACCCTGCTCCAACTTCCTGCAATTTTGAACCCTTTTGCACGTATTGAGGAATTTTTATATCAGGAAACATTCCAAACGGATCATAAAATCCATCACCAAAAGGATTTATATCTTGCTGTTCGTAAACTGGCATATCTTTTGAAATAACAATACTAACTACCGAAGGAGAAACATTTTTAGCTGAATCAATTATTGCTTGCTCATAAGAAATATCAGATACGTATGGCGCTACTATTTGTTGTTCTTTCATTTCTGGAACTTGAACATTTTTTAAAAAATCTTTTATTTGCTCGGGAAATATATAAAAAACACTTGCAGCCGAAATACACAAAGCAATAATGAAACACAAAACCCCAATAAAAATTCTGTTTTTTAAAATATCTTTTAAATTATTAAAACTAAAATTTGGTAAGTTATACATGTTTTTTTATTATAACTTAGACACAATAAAATCTACAATATCTTCTGCAGCATTTGGTTTAGCAAGCTTTTTAATATTTTCTTTTAATTCTTTTATCTTATTCCCCATAAATAAGTCAAGTATAATTTTAGCGCACTTCTTTTGATTTTTGCATTCAAATCCCACCTTACTTAAAACAACGTATTTAACATTATCTTCTTCTTGGCCTGGCACTATGTCATTAATAACCATAGGCAAGCTTTTAACAAAACATTCGGCAACCGTTACTCCACCAGCTTTAGTTAAAATTAAATCAGAAATTGACATTAGCTCATCTAAATTATCAATAAAACCAAAAATTCTTACTGCCGGATTGTCTTTTATTTCAGATTCTTGAAGTTGCTCGTACAACTCTTTATCTCTACCAGCAACAATAATAAACTGAACATTTTTGCCTTTTAAGTTGTTAATAACCTTATATAGTTTTTCATAGCTCATTTTTCCTCCAACAATTAACAACACGGGTATGTTTTCACTAAATCCCAAACTAGATAATATTTGCGATTTATTGCATTCTTTTTTAAATCTTTCTTTTACAGGTATTCCTGTTACCAAAATAGAATCTTTGCCAACTCCTCTTTTAACAAATCTTCTTTTTATTCCCTCGGTAGCAACAAAATAATAATTTACATCAGGATTATACCAAAAAGTATGAAATCCAAAATCAGTGCAAACATTGGCTGACGGCACATTTATTATATTTTCTTCTTTTGAAATAGAAACCAAATGCATTGGTAGTGGGTTTGTTGAAATTATAAAATTTGGATTAAACTCTTTAATAAAATCTGCAAATTCAGACCCTTTTAACATTGAATCAGAAAGTTTATTTAGAATTTTATGACGAGATACTTTTTTATGAAATTTATAAATCCACTTATATAAAAGTGGAGCTTTTGAACTTATTATAAGATAAGCCTTGGGAATAGACTCTTTAAAAATTTTAAAAGCGAAATCCATTACATCTGCTACCCTTACTTCTATATTTGGATATTTTTTTACAAAAACCTCTTCTAATGCTTGTGCCACAGACGCGTGCCCAGATCCAAAAGGAGCAGATAAAATTAAAACTTTTTTCTTTTCCATTACTTTTCTAGTTTATTAGTTTTTAAAATAATTAAATAAATTAAGCCTGCGCAAATTGCTGAAATAGCATTTCCCCAAAAATTCTTAAACGCATTGCCAAAAAATATATCTAAATCTAAAACATTAAAATAATTTAAAATATATAAATCTTTTTCATAAATTGCTTTATACGAAAGAAGAGTCATATGCACTGCCGCAGAAAACAATGCTAATATAGCAAGAGCGTTTATATATTTATTCTTTGATATTTGTATTTTCATATCTTAAAATTAAATTTTCTCTACAGCGTCTTTATAATATCCCCTTTGTTCTTCCGGGAGCATTTCAGCTACGTGCGCCATTACCCAATCAGTATCATTAAAATCACTATCATTTTGACTTAATTTTAATGGCTTACCTATTATAAGTTTTCGTTGTTTACTTTTTGCATCTTCAATATAAGCAGTGGGTACAATGGGCAAATCCTCTCCTGTTAATTTTTTATACTGTCTAGCAACTAATTCTAAACCCCCATAACCTTGCTTCATTTCCTTGCGCTCTCTAGCAAGCTTACCAGCTCCTTCCGGATTCAACCAAACGCCCTCCGGATATAAACTCAATGTCTCACCTCTAGAAAGAAGCGCAACAGATTGCCTAACAAATTCTGTATTTGTTGCTGTACCGCCTTCTTTTTCTCTATCGATTATCTGTCTAAACACTCTTTTTCCGTGACCACCTTGTCTTTTTAAGGCCTCCTCTTTCTCATCTTCAGATAAATTTGCCAAACTTTCCTCCACAAGAATCATTCCAAGTTTTTTAAGAACCCACTTATTAATTGGAGATGCATCCCACCACATTCTCTTCGCAATTCCAAAATGCAAATTACTTCCTTGAAAAGTATCCATAATTGCTTCAGCATCTCCTCCACCAAAGTGATTTCCTATAACAACAAATGGACCCTTTTCAGGGATATTTTCTATACCGCTTTTTTCACATTCACCCCAACTACCAATTAAAATTCTCTTTAAAGTTCTTGAAATAACGCTGTTGCTTTTTCGCAAATATTCTGGTAAATATTTTTCTTGGTATTGTTTGATTTTTTCTTGTCTTTGATCTAGAGAGTTCTGTTCAAAAACTTGTTGACCTTCTTGTTGACGAATTTTTTCTAAAAGAACTTCTAATTCTTTTCTATCCTGTGCCTCGCTTTCTGCTTTTCTTTGCTCAAAACCTTCCCGATCAACTACCGGTTGTTCTTGCTGTAAAACTTCGTTTGGTGGAACTTCTTTTCCGCCTTCAAGATCTTCTTGTTTTGTTTCTGGATTAATCATATTTATTTATCTAAATAATAGTTTGGCTTCTTGCCAGATTTGTGGCTTGTTTTGGGTTTCTTTTAACCAATACCACCATTCTACACCCCAAAGGTAAAAAGTATCAAGCCCCGTTTTCTTTGCAAAACTAATATTATCTTTAAACTTTTGCAAATTCATTGTTTTTTCTTGTTCTGCTAATGATATACCACTAAATGGCTTTGATGCCCATGGTTCAGCTTGTAGCTCTACACAAATAACATCTTTGCCAAACAATAACTTAATAAGCTGAGCTTTTCTCCAATAAGTTACATTTGAGGCAAAAGTACGAGTATTAAAACCAACTCCTTCCCTTATGCTTGCCCACACCTCTCTATACATGGTAGTTCCTACAATATCGCCAACCCTTGCTACGCCAAACCACATAGAGCTCTCACCAGAATCTGAAATTATAATTTTACGCGAAGGATCAATTTTTTTTACTAAATCAATTTCTTTTCTTATAAATTCTTTGTCCTTGTAATACCAGCTCGGACATACGCCAAACTTAAAAAATGGCTCATTTTCAACTTGCCAATAAGCTATAGCTTTAAAGTTTTTATATCTTTCAACAACTTTAGAAACATAGTTTAGCAAGGCATCTTGTTGCTCTTCTTTTGATAGATTTTGCGCCCATTCAGGGATGTGACATTCTGGCCATCTTCCTGTTTTCATGCCCAACACATATATTATTTTTACATTATTGTCTTGGGCTTTTTTTATTTGCCAATCTATATCATCAAAAAAATATTTTCCTTGTTGACCCTCAACCCAATCCCATTGCGTGTGAATTTTTATATTTTTAACTTCTAAATCATTTATAATGCTAGAATAAGCGCTTTTCCAATTTAAACCCAGAGATTCTGCTTTTATTTGAGAAAAATCTACTCCCCAAACTATCTTTTCTGCCATTGGTGCCGTGCCTAAAAACAAATAACAAAAAACACCTGCAACTATTAACAGCAGGGAGCCTGCAACCCATAAAATTGATTTTACTAATTTACCCATTATTAATAATTCTTTCTATATTATAAGTGCCAAGCGAGCCAATTTCCATATATCCTTGCATTGCTATTTCAGCTAAATCTCCGTTATTTAATAAATCATAAAACCATTGTACTGTATATTTTGGATCTTCTTGAACGGCCGCAGCTCCAACGTGTAAAAGCCACCTTTTATTAAAATCTTCTTGAGAACCAATTGTAGGAGCTACAATTATTGGAATGCCCAATCCTGCGTAAAAAGAAAGTTCTGAAGGTTTTGTCCATAAAACATCTGTTTGGCGCAACGCCTCATTAAACTCCTTAAAATATTCTTCTGTAGTTAACCCAGAAAGAATGTGCACCCATCCGTCCAATTTTAATCCTTTAATATTATCTACAAAATATTTTCTCAACTCTTCTCTAACACCTACAGCTATAATAAACCTTATTTTTCTTTCCTTTATTTTGTTTTTCAAACTGATAACTGCCTGCAAGGCAATTTCTTTTTGGGCGCCTGCTCCTCCAATAGAAAACATAATTGTCACAGGATGATTAGGTTTTTCCGGAAGTTTTCCTAAAGACACCTTTACCAATGGCCCATATATTTTTCTATATTTTCCCAAAGGATCTAAGTTAACAATTCTGTGCCTCAGGTCTTCTTTTAAAATTTCCAAATTTGCCCCAACATTTTCTTTTGGTAATGGATAACCTGTAAAAAAAATATTCTCTGGCTTTACCCCGTAAAGTTTTAACCTATCTCTTGTCCAGCTGTTTGGAACAAAATATTTTATAACGCTCTTTTTAGAATCTAACGAAGCCCAAGATCTAGCTATATCAGCATCACAAATAACACAATAAATATCCTTTGGATACTTTAATTCTTCTGCCATAAAGGCCGCTGTAAAGAAGGTGCTAACAATGGGTAAAGGATTTTTTTTGAGTCTCTCTACAAGATCTTTTCCCCACCCCTTTCTTATTAGAGAAAAAATATTTTTAAGTGAAAAATTTGGCTTAGACAAATCTTCTTGTGGATAATATGCTTTTATTTTTTGCAATTTCTCCATAATAAAAAATGCCATACTCCCAAACAAAGGAATTTTTTTAAATCTTGAAACAAACTCATATAATGATTTTGTTTGATGCCATATCCTTCTATCTTTTGCAGGTATACCAGCATAGCTATTCGCGTTTATAATCTTACCCCCAAAAGCAATGTCTCTTAAGGGATAAGCTGTTCTTTGATGCCCATAACCCATATCAGCTGCTACTACCCATGCTTTATTTTTTTGATTTTTTTTGTCTATTGCCATATTGTATTATTATACCTTTTTTTGTTTAAAAACCAAACCCCCATACTTAAAAAAACATAAGAACTAAGTAACCATATCCAATGAACATTGTGAATAATTTTATAAGCCCATTCCTTAGACAGCAATTCAACCATAAAAATAAAATAACTTAACAAAAAATGACAAGGAACCGCAAATAACCATCCAATCCAAGATATGACAGCTCCCAAAACAACAAAGGCAAACCCAAAAACCATTAGTAAATAAACTACTGGTAATATTAAGAGATTTGCCAAAGGAGAAATAAATGAAACATTTCCAAAATTATAAACAATAATGGGCAAGGTAAACGCCTGAGCTGATAATGTAGCAGAAAATAGCATTATATGGTTATCATATTTTTCTTTTATATCTTTTTTAAAAGCAACTTTTATTAAAAGTTTAATAAGCCCCCTTATAATTGGCTCTAAGTATATTAAACCCAAAACAGCCAAAAATGATAACTGAAAACCAATATCATAAATTAACAGCATTGGGTTTTGCAAAAGCATTAAGGCGCAAGCTATAACAATAATTCTGGAACTTGAAGCTTGCCTACCAAACTGTTGGGCAGAAAGAAACAAAATTGCCATGATTGCTGATCGTACCCCTGAAGCTGGTAATCCAACAAGCGTTACATAAAAACAAATAAAAATAACTGAAACATAAAATGCATGTTGCCTAAAAAGACCTAAGGATAAAAGCAAGGTCATAATAATTGTTGTTACAATCACAATATGTGTACCAGAAACAGCTATTATGTGGCTAGTGCCTGTTACGTTAAACTTATTTTTTAATTCTTGGCTTATTGCCGCTCTATCACCTAAAACAAGCCCCTGCAAAATTAAACTTTCTGGCGGAGAAAAGTTTTTATTTATGTTTTCCCTAAATTTTTCTTTTAAAGACAAAATACCAGAATAAACTCTTTGCCAAAAAGTTATTTTCCCGCTAGAGGCGGGTCCGCCTTGGGCGGATATTTTGGGAAAACCCATTACAGAATAAACACCATCTTTTGCCAAATAATTTTTATACGAACCTGCATGCATAGCATTTTCAGGATCTTGTGGCTCTTTTAAAATGCCTTTTATTTCTAATTTATCTAAATATTTATATTCTGGATACTTTCCTGTTGTTACCAAAATAATTCCTCCAAATGCGCTAACCTTAAAATTTTGCGATGAACTTCTGATTTCTGGTTCACTTATAACTGTGCCAACAAAGGTTATTTCGCCTTTGTTATTTAATTGGTTTAATTTGTTATTTTCAAAATTAAACTCTGAAATTTGCATTCGTAAAACCCCTAGAATAATAAACAACAAGCAAAAACCTGAAACAAAAATATTGGGCAAAACATTTCTGAGCGAGGCAATAAACTTTTCGTAGGCCTTGGTCCACTTGTTTCCGCAGAAACAAAGGGGGTTACCAACAGCCGGAGAAAAGTTTGTTGCCGAGCGCATGCTGGCGAGCGATAAAAACACTGATGCTATGCCTAAAACTAAAAAACCCCAAATAAATATTTGAGGAATTCTTGTTACAGACTCTAAAAACACTCCTAAAACAAAAGATAAACAAAGAAAAAGTAAAACCTTAGATGAACTCATCTTGATTTACATTCTTTAAAATATGGAGAAATCTCCTTAACAACATCTAAAAGCCACTGATTGCTATAAGACCTTATTTTTTCGTAATTTGGATCTATTGTTTTTTGAGGTACAAAGTTTTGCAAATAATATTTTATGTTTTTACCACCAATCCACTTGGCAATATCTATAAAATCATCTTTTGTGTGAATATTTGGCACAACTGTTGTTCTAAACTCAAAATCTACCAAACCTTGCTTCAAGAAATCAACGCTTTCTTCTATATTATTTATATTCTTTGCTTCAGAAAATACCACCTTATATTTTTCTTTTGTAGTTTTAATATCCATAGCAACATAATCTACCATTTTCCTTAAAACCAAATCTTTTAACATTTGTGGATTTGTTCCGTTTGTATCTAATTTTACTGTGTACCCCAAAACCTTAATTTTTTCTATAAAACTAACAAGTTCTTTATTTATTGTTGGCTCGCCCCCACAAATTACAACTCCATCTAACTTACCCTGCCTTTCTCTCAAAAAATCAAAAACTTCTTTTTCAGAAACTCGTGGCTGTTTTGCAATTTTTATTGGCAAAACAAGCTCGGAAGAATAACACCACGGGCATCTAAAATTACACCCAGCCAAAAAAACTATACAAGCAATCTTCCCAGGATAATCTAATAAAGTTGTTCTTTGCAATCCCCCAATAATCATATAATAATCATAACTAAAAAAGCCCCTGTTGAAAAGGGCTTTTTAATTTATACTATGGCGGGTTGCTCGGTTTTTGCAGGTTCTGGCATTGTGGGAGCTATAAATTCTTTTCTTTCTCCATATTCTTGTTGTTTGCCCTTGTGCCACTGCTGAACTGGTCTAATATATCCTACAACCCTTGAATAAACCTCACAGGGCTGTTTTATAGTACACTGCGGACATTCAAAATGTTCTCCTGATAAATAACCATGCACTGGGCAAATTGAAAAAGTAGGAGTTAAAGTAATATATGGCAAACTGTAATTATCAAATATTTTTTTAACTAAATTTTTTGCTTGATTTGGGTCTGCAACTTTTTCTCCTAAAAATATATGCAAAACTGTTCCACCTGTATATTTTATTTGAAGATCGTTTTGCAATTCCAAAGCCTTAAAAATATCATCTGTATGACCCACTGGCAACTGGCTAGAATTGGTATAATATGGAACTTCTTTTGTTCCCGATGTAACAATTTCTGGATATTTCTCTTTATCTGCTCTAGCCTGCCTATAGCTTGTTCCTTCTCCCGGAGTTGCTTCTAAGTTAAACAAGTTTCCGGTTTCTTCTTGGAACTGAATCATTTTATCTCGCATAAAATCTAAAACTTCTATAGCAAACTTTTTACCTTTTTGAGTTGTTATATCTTCTTCTAAAAAGTTTATTAACGCTTCATTCATACCCATAATTCCAATTGTAGAAAAGTGGTTACCAAAATAAGTATTTCTCACTTTTTTCATATCTTCTAAATAATGTCTTGAGTAAGGATACAACCCTTTCTCCATAAACCCATCAAGCGCTTTTCTTTTTATTTCCAAACTTTCTTTTGCTAACTCCATAAGACGAGTTAACCTTTCAAAAAATTCTGCCTTTGTTTTAGATAAATATCCAATTCTTGGCAAATTTATGGTTACTACTCCAATAGATCCTGTTTTTGGTGAAGATCCAAAAAGTCCTCCACCTCTTTTGTATAACTCTCTATTATCTAATCTTAATCTGCAACACATTGACCTGGCATCATCTGGTTTCATATCAGAGTGTACAAAATTAGAAAAATAATTTATTCCATATTTTGCAGTAGCTTCCCACATTTTTTCTAAATTTTGGTTATCCCAATCAAATTCTTTGGTAATTGAAACAGTTGGAATTGGGAAAGTAAAAGGCCTGCCCGAAGCGTCACCTTCCATTAAGCCCTCGTAAAATGCCTTAATAAACATATCCATTTCTGGCTGGAACTCTCCATAAGTTTCATTTTGAGGCTCTCCTCCAATAATTACTGGTTGTTTAGCTAGAAATGCCGGTGGTTTAATATCTAATGAAACGTTCAAAAATGGAGTTTGAAAACCAACTCTTGTAGGCACCATACAATTATACAAAAATTCCTGCATTGCTTGTTTTACCTGCTTATAACTTAAATTATCATATCTTATAAATGGAGCTAATAAAGTATCAAAGTTAGACACAGCATTTGCTCCAGCAGTTTCACCTTGTAATGTGAATAAAACATTAACTAGTTGTCCCAAAGCAGTTCTAAAATGCTTTGGAGGTCTGCATTCAATTTTTCCAGAAACTCCGCCAAAACCTTTTATTAAAAAGTCATACAAGTCCCACCCTGCGCAATAAGGAGCCAAAAGCTCTAAATTGTGTATATGAAAATCTTCGTTAGCTGCCGCTTCTCTAATTTCTTTAGGATAAATTTTATTTAACCAATACTTTTTAGAAATATATGAGCCAACATATTGGTTTAATCCTTGCAAAGAAAATGTCATATTGGCATTTTCTTTTACCTGCCAATCCATTTCTTTTAAATAACTATCAACTTTATCAGAAGATTCATCTACAACCTTCATTGACTCTCTAATAGCCCTTCTTTGCTCTCTGTACAAAATATATGCTTTGGCTGTATCAACTAAATCTTCCAACATTAAAGCTTCTTCAACAATATCCTGAACTTGTTCAACTGTTGGAATTTCCCCTTTCTTAAATCTACGATTTAATAAAACTACAACTTTTTTAGAAACTTTTCCAGAAAGCTCTCCATTCCCTTTGTTGGTTGCAATAATTGCTTTATGTATGGCTTCAGAAATTTTCCCCTGCTCAAAAGGAACAATTCTTCCATCTCTTTTTTGTATTCTTTCTATATTATTTTTTTGTATTTCTATTTCCATGTTTTTTTATTAGCTATACTACATTTTACTCCAATAGAAAATCATGTCAAATATGGCCTATCTGTGGATAACTTAATTACCCAGTTTTGAGGCGATTACAACAACTTTTAAGGGGAAACCATTGGCTTTTTTCTTAAAATCAATAGAATTTTGAGGTGGTTTTAACGCCCCAAAAATTATTTTAGCCTTGCTATCAACGTTTTGAGTAATTGTTTTGGCAATATCTTGAATTTCATTTAAAGACATATCATTTCCTAAAACAGAAAATAGCACCGCTTTAGCTCCTTTGATCGGAAGCTCAAGTAAAGGAGAATTTATTGCCATGTTTGCAGCTTTAACTGCTCTATCTTGGCCAGAACAAATACCTGTTCCAAACATTGCTCTACCGGAGTCTTTCATAACCGAAACAATCGAAGCAAAATCAACATTAATTATTCCTGACACCAAAATTAAATCTGTTATAGATTGCACTGCTTGCCCCAAAATATCATCACAAACTGAAAATGCTCCAGAAACTGTTGTTTTTTCATCAATAATTTTTAGCAATTTATCATTAGACAAAACTATCAGAGAATCTGTTTTTGCACCAATATTTTCTACGGCCTTCTGAGCTATATTTTTTCTTTCAACTCCTTCAAAAGAAAAAGGTTTTGTTATAACACAAATGGTCAAAATACCCAATTCCTTCGAAATTTCAGCCACAACTGGTCCTGCGCCAGATCCTGTTCCGCCACCAGCTCCAAAAACAACAAATGCCATATCTGCGCCCTTTAAACTATTATAAATTTCAACCCTAGATTCATCAGCCGAACGAGCTCCCAATTCTGGGCTCATTCCTGTTCCAAGGCCTTTTGTAATTTTTTGACCTATTAGAATTTTTTTATCTGCTTTACAAAAAAACAACGCTTGCGCGTCTGTATTCACAGCAATCAACTCAACCCCAGGAATGCCAAGTTTAGCCATTCTAGAAATTGTGTTTGATCCCGAGCCTCCTACTCCTATAATTTTTATAATTGGATTCATGGTAATTAAATATTACCATTTTCTAAAACAGATGCAATAGTTATGGAACAAAATTACGTAGCCAGCGCTTAAAATCACCAAACCATCCTTTTGCTCCGCTCAATGGACCATTATCTTTTTCTGAACTCATACCCTCTAAAGTTAAACCCACAACTGTGGCTAATCCTGGATCATCTTGAAGCCCTAAAATTCCTTTTGGTGTTCCTATGTCACAAGAAAGTTTAAAAGTTGCTTTTGCTAAATCTTTTATTTTAGGAAGTTTTGCTCCCCCACCAGTCAATACAATTCCTCCGGGCAACTGTTCATCTTTATTTATTTTTTTTAATTCTTTTTTTACTAAGTCAAAAATTTCAGAAACTCGTGGCTCAATTATGTCTGTTAAATTTTTCTTTGTAAAATTAATTGATTCTGTCTTTTCAAAAACTTCTATTTTCTTTTTTGATTGATCAGCTGATTTACAAGCCATGCAAGCTCCGTGCTGTTTTTTAATAGATTCTGCAATTGCAACTTCTGTTTTTAAACCTATAGCAATATCATTTGTTATATTCGCTGATCCTATTGGAAAAATTGCCATGTGTATTAATTCACCTTCTTCAAAAACTGCCAAAGAAGTTGTAGCCGATCCAATATCAATTATTGCAGAACCCAATTCTTTTTGCTGTGGAGTTAAAACTGCTTTTGCAGATGCCAAAGGCGAAGGCATAACATCATTGATTTGCAATTTTGAACCTAATAATGCTTGTGTAAGATTTACAAAATATGGAGAAAAATCACACAATAACAAAACCTTTGCTTCTAACCTCCTGCCAACTAAATCTTCTGGATTTTTAATTCCTTTTTGGTCATCTATAATATACTCTTTTGGTATTACGTCTAGAACTTCGTCATTTTGTGGTATGTTTATAGCTCTTGCTGCTTGCAAAACCCTATCAATATCTTCTTTAGAAATTCTTTGATCAGCCCTAGAAACAGAAATTATTCCATCTGAAGGAGTCACATACAAATGACTTCCTCCAATATTTACAGAAACAGAAGTTATTTTTCTTGAACAATCTCTTTCTAATCCTGAAATTATCATTTGCACATTTTTTGCAGTCTCTTCGGGGCTTACTACAACACCTTTGCGCAAACCAAATGAAGGGATTTCGGCATAAGACAAAACTTCCCAGTTTTCTGCTTTTCTTTGAGCCACCAATGCTTTTATACTATGCGTTCCTATGTCTAAACCTGTAACAATAACGCTTCGCATGAAAAATTAATTATAAATTAAAATATTTTTTTTCTTTTTCTTGCATTATTTTCTCGTCTCTTACGGACCTCTCATGGTCATATCCTAACAAATGTAATATGCCATGTATAAATACAAATTTTAAATCTTCTTTTTTTTCTTCTACTATTTCCGGACAAATTACAATTTCACCCAAATAATCTTTTAATTCATCCTCAAGTGATAAATTAAATGAAAGAACATCTGTGGGCTTGTTCTTATTTCTAAATTTTTTGTTTAGCTTTTTTATTTCTTCTTTTCCAACAAAAGCCAAAGATAAGGTTTTGCTTACTTTATTTTCGCCTATTAATACTTTTTTTGCAACCTGTGAAAAACTTTTAAGGTTTAATTTAGCTTTAGTAAGGTTGTTTATTTCAATCATTACTATATTATACATTAATTTTTAAATAAATAAAAAAAGTCCACGTTATCAGCGTGGAACCTGTTGTGCACGTTACGTTGGCGGAGGTGTTGGACATCCCCCAGCTTCGTCGAAATCCGATCCT
>Ga0172371_10001295_pt1 | contig 39570 bp, 51 predicted proteins | sample Lak12m_FD_114543 | JGI IMG/M metagenome (GOLD analysis project Ga0172371, IMG submission 114543) | Freshwater microbial communities from Kabuno Bay, South-Kivu, Congo - kab_022012_12m | ecosystem: Environmental > Aquatic > Freshwater > Lake | place: Democratic Republic of the Congo: South-Kivu... | reverse complement strand
AATAATCTATTATTTTGCATAAATTAATAATCCATTTATCTTATAGATATTTAATCCTAAAATTAGAATTCAATTATATATCTAAGAAGCAAATAACTTAAAAAACTATCTTTAAAGAATAGACCTTAATAGCATTATATGTTAGACTGCGCCTGTATTTACTTAAAATGCACTTATAATTAACATCACTATTACCCAAAACAACAAATATATTAAAAATAAAAATCTTTGCGTCTTATTCTTATTCCAATTAATTACTTCATACCAAATAATTAAACCCACACTCCCAATTATAGTCAATACAAGTAAAATAAAGATTAGCTTTGCAAATGTATGAATTACTATCCAAGAGTCACTATTATTTATAAGTAAAAAGAATATGAAAAGAATAAAAAGAAAAATAAAATTAGAAATAATTATAAATACATAAAATTTTAATCTAGTCCATCCAAAAATGCCTTTAGAAACAACTAATTTTGATTTGTTTGAGTCTAACATTATATTTTAACACCCTAAATTAAATATTAGCAGTATCTTATTTATAAAAATAACTAAATAAAATAACAATAATTATATATTTAATTACATTTTATATATATATGGTTATGAATACAAAAGAAATCATTGAAAAGATACTTGAAATTAATAAATATCCATCTTTAAACCCTGTTCAAGAGAAAGCAAGCAAGTACATAGGGGAGAACACAATTATATCATCTCCAACAGCATCTGGAAAAACAACAATATTTGAAATGTACTTACTTGACACAATAATTAATAAGAAAAGAAAAGTAATTTATATATCTCCTCTTAAAGCACTAACTAGTGAACATTATTTTGAAACTAGAAGAAAATTCTCTAAAGAATTTAATTTAAGAATTGGCATCTCAACAGGGGATCTTGATGAAAGTGTAAAGCATCTAGAATCATTTGATATCTTATTTTTAACTTATGAAAAATTTGATTCTGTTCTTCGTCACTCTCCAGAATGGTTAGGTAATGTAGGCTTATTAACAATTGATGAAATTCACGAGGTTGGGGGGGGAAGAGGAGCAACTCTTGAAGTACTATTAACTGAAATTAAAATAAATTACCCATCAATTAAATTACTTGGGCTATCTGCTACAATTGGAAACTCAAATGAAGTTGCTTTTTGGCTTAATGCAAAATTAATTAAATCAGATTATAGACCAGTTCCACTTGAGAGGGGTATACTTTATGATAATAAAACTTATATTGGAGAAACCATCACAGAATTAAAAGACATTAAAAAAGATTATTCTTTAGAATCAATTATAGTTGATACATTAAAACAAAAAAAACAAATTATTATTTTTTGCAACTCCAGAAAGAATGCAATGAGTCAAGCTGAAAAGTACTGCCGAGAAGTTTATAATTATTTGAGTACAGAAGAAAAAATTAAAGTAAAAGAAATAGCTAAAGATACAATTTCTGCTCTTGAATCTCCAACTAAACAATGCTTGTTACTTCATTCTGTAATTAACCATGGAGTTGCTTTCCATCATGCAGGACTTCTCTCTCATCAAAGACATGTTGTTGAAGATGAATTTAAGAAAGGAAATATAAAAATAATTTTTGCAACACCAACCCTTGCAGCAGGAATAAATCTACCAGCATATAGAGTGGTAATAAGTTCAATTTATAGGTTTGAAGCAGGAAGCTCTCAACCAATATCAATTAATGAATTCCTTCAAATGGCAGGACGAGCAGGCAGACCAAGATATGATAAAACTGGCCAAGCATTAGTTGTTGCATCTAAAGAAACAGATATTAATAGAATTTATGAATCATACATATTAGCATCCCCTCAAGATATTGACTCGCAATTATCTAAGCTTAATTTACTTAGAAGTCATTTACTTGGAATAATAATAACTAATAACATTAAAAGTATTGAAGAAATAAATAAATTTATGTCACACACATTCTATTATAAGATATTTGGTTCCACTTTTGAAATTAAAGAAAACATAAGAGAAATAGTTGATGAATTTATTGAATATGATTTCATTGAAAAAGACGGAAAAGAAATAAAAGTAACTGACCTTGGACGCAAGGTTTCTTTATTATACTTGGATCCAATTTCCGCACATAATATTGTTGAAGATCTTGAAATCAAAAATGAAAATATAGAACAAATTAATGATCTATCTTTAATATGTACTCTTCTTAACACAAATGAACTTTATCCATATCTTAACTATAAAGAAGAAAAAGAAGATGTTTTGTTTAAAGAATTTGAATACATAAAACAAAGTATATATTTCTATTATGAAGATATTTATCTTCTTGCTAAGATCAACCAAGGAATGATGCTAAGAGAATGGATCTCTGAAACAAACGAAGATAAAATAATTGAAGACTATAATACAACTCCTGGGCAAATTAGAGATATAATAAGCCGTAGTGAATGGATAATACATTGTATAATTGAATTATGTAAGTTTACTAGTAAAGATCTACGTTTAATTAAGAAATTCCAAGATTTAAAACTTAGATTAAAGTACGGCATTTCTCAAGAACTTGTTTCTCTTGCTGAGCTCAAAAACATTGGAAGAATAAGAGCAAGAAACTTGTATACTCGCGAAATCAAAACGCCAAATGATATTAAAAAAGATGTAGATAAATTTATTTCTATTGTTGGAAGAGCAGGTCTTTTAACTTTAATTGAATTAAAAATAGATTATAATTCATCTAAATTAAAGGAAGAAGAAATTCCAATAACACAACTTGAAAACAAAAGCAAAGAAAAAAAAACAAAAAAGGATTTAGAAAAATATAAAAAACAAACCTTGCTTAAAGATTATTAATAAGAAAAGAAATGCAACTATAGTCTAGTGGTTAGGATGTAAGCTTCCCAAGCTTGAGACCCGAGTCCGAATCTCGGTAGTTGCATAAAAAAAATAGAAAGATAAAATATGGATGTTAAAGAATTTCTTAAAAATAATAATATTAATTTTAAAACATTTACCCACCCTCCTGTTTTTACTTGCCAGGAAGCAGATAAGCATTTAATTTATTCAAATATTAAAGGCATTCATTCTAAGAACCTTTTTTTAAAAGAAAGAAATTCGAAAAGATTTTATTTAGTGCTTATTCCTGCAAATAAAAAACTAGACTTAAATGCTATTGAGAGAATTACAGGAGATAAAATCAAGTTTGCAAATGAAGAAGAATTAAAAAGCATACTTGGACTTACAAAAGGATCTGTTTCTCCATTTGGTTTAATTAATGACATTAACCAAATTACTAATGTATTAATTGAAAAAGAAATATGGAATTCAGAATATGTTAGTTTTCATCCAAATATTAACACAGAGACACTGGAATTAAAAGGCCTTGATTTTCAAAAATATCTTAGTACGGTCACTAAGAAGATAGTATTAATTTAAAGAAAATATTTATTTTTTAACAAACATATATTCAATTATATTTTCTTTAGTAATCACATAAAATATTAGAATTCTTTTGAAAATACATCAAATGCTCTACCAGTATCTTCTTTTCTAATAATAAAAGTCATCTCTGTTAATGTTGAGACAATTTCAATTACTCCAATATTATGCCAGCTTAATTTTTTAATTACAATATAAAATAAACCAACAATCTTCCAAGATTCTGGTGGAATTCTAAGTATTAGAGCAGAAAGATCATTAATAATAATCTCTGTTTCCTCTTTACTAAATATTTGTTGAATACCTAAAAGATGTCTTTTATTTGTTATTATTGTTGTTTCATAAATTCCTTGTGTTATTGCTAAAAAATCATCTTTAGAAAAATTAACTAATGTATGAATGTCTTTTATCTTATTTGTTGTTCTTTTTGAATTAATTATAGTTATTTCAAATAAATCTGAACGAACAATTATTTCTGATTTGATTCCTAGCTTTTTAACTTCAACTAAGTGCTTTGCTTGAATGTCTTCTCCTATTCTTCTAAGACCCATAATTATTGCAGATAACTTCACTTTTCTTTTAAGTTGCTTTTCAATTTCTGGTTGTAAATATTTTGCAAGGCCACCATAATGAACAATACCTTTGAAAATACCCTCTTCAACAAAAGGAATTTTTTCAATTAATTGTCTTGAAATTTGAGTAATATTTGGCATAAATCTTCTTTCCTTCATAAATGTTACTATAGTAACATAATGTACTTATAATAATTAAGCCATAACATATTTAAAAAGAGGTGCATTATGCAACAAAATGAATTATTTAGAGGTTGTTCTTATTATTATGAAAAAATAAGAAATATAAAATTAGGAGAATCTAAAATTGATTTTTTAGGGCTTAACTTACCACCTACTTGTAATTATAATTGTGAATTTTGCTTTTCAAGTTATAAAAATAAATTGAAAAACAACTTTGGAAAGAAATTAACAATAAACGAGTACAAGAAAATAATTAAAATAGGTGCAAAAATGGGGGTTAAGCAAATTGAAATATCTGGTGAAGGAGAACCATTATTATACCTGCCACAATTAAAAGCAATAATTTCTTGTGCAACTGAACAAGGCATACATACTTTAATTCATACAAATGGTTCATTATTAACTCCAGAAATTATTTCTTTTCTAAATAAAATGAATGTTTCAATAATGATTAGTATTTCATATGTAGATGAGAACAAGTTTAATAAGTTCACAGATACAAGAAATCAATTAAATCAAGTACAAAGAAATATTACGCAAATTGCAAACACATTTACAAATAAATTAACTATTGAAGAAGGTTACAAAATATATAGAATAGGAATAAATGCAGAGAAAAGAAATAATAATTCAAAAGACCTCATTAAATTAAGAAGGCTATGCAAAAGATATAATTTATTCTTTAATATTGCATCAGTTATAGGAGGATGTGAACACCCAACCACATCTAAACAGATAATGGATACTAAAGAAAATTCAATTATTGTTTGTAATTCTTCAAAACCAGAAATTGGACACAATGTATGCGGATTATTTCATTATGGACTTGGAATCAGGGGAGACGGCGAAGTCTTATTTGAAACCCACTCATATAATTCATCCAAAATAATAGGAAATATAAGAAATCAAAAAATAGATGTACTAATAAAAAAGAATAAGTATTTACAAAAAATTTATTTCAGAGAATTTAATGATGGTGGATTTTGCCCATTAAGAAATCCTAGATTAAATGAATTTGTAGAAAAAATCAAATGTGAGAATATATGAATTATATGCAAAAAATTAAACAAATAATAATTTCCCAAAATAAAGGAGATTTCAGAAAAACTTTAACAAAATATAGCTATATTTATGGAACACAAGATTTTATTAGTTTTACGAAGAATCCAATATATAAAGCATATACTAATGAAGTAAAATTATTAAAATTGATTTTGCCAAAAATATTAGCTATGCAAAATCTAAATATATATGAGCTTGGAATTGGAGATGGAACAAAAGCAGAATATCTATTAAATAATTTGAATAATGTAGTCAAGTATACAGGAATAGATATAAGTAAAGATATGATAAATTTTGCCAAGCACAAGAATAAAATGTGAAGCTCAAGAATTTCTAAACTTTGATTTCACAAATACTTCTAAGCTTAAAAAAACAATAAAAGATAATAATCTAATAATTATACTTGGAAACACAATTGCAAATGAAATGGATATGGAAGAATATCTTACTAACTTAAGAAAAGATACACCCAAAAATACAAATCTATTAATTGGAATAGAGTTAATTAAAGATGCCTCTGTACTTGAAATCAATTCAATTATAGAAGAATACAATTGTAAAGAAAATAAAAGTTTAACTGTCTCTCCAATAAATTTTCTTGAGGTGTTACCTAGTGTTGGAAAATTAAAAATTGTATATAATAACGAATTATCCAGAATTGAAGAAAGATTCATATTTATAAAACCAACATACATAAATATAGAAAACAGAAAACTAAGATTTAATAAAGATGATTATCTTTTATTATCAATAACTAATAAACCAAATCTAAAATCATTTTTAAGAATCACAAAAAATAGTGGGTGGATAATGATTGTAAAACGAAACATAAAAAATCAATACCTAATGTTACTACAAAAAGAAAAAGAAGAATAATTTATTTTATTTTTATTTTTGAAATAACATTCTTCTTTACATTCTTCTCTAATTTAGTAGTTATTTTTTTTGCGTGTTTGTTTACTTCTTTTACTTTCTTTTTAACTTCTTTACCTAATTTTTCTGAAATTTTATCTGCTTTTTCATTTATTGAAGCAATTTTCATTGTTGCCCAAACAGCAATAACTGTTACAAGTATAGCATACATTATCATTGCCCAAATAGTGCCTGCTTTACCAAAAACTTCTTTAAATACTGCTTGAATTGCTTCATTCCATGCCAAAGCTGCAACTAGCCCAAAAGCAGCAGTTATTAATGCAGTTAATTTATCTAATACTTCTTTTTTCATATTTCTCCCTCACCTATAAAATATAATTACTAACCAATATTTTCTTGCTTAATTAATTCTCTTAAAAGAACTGTTGCATAATTTCCTTTACTTAATGTAAATGAGATTATAAGTTTTTTTAAACCTTCACTTCCAATCCGCTCATCATCTGACACCTCAATTAACTTAACGTCTCTTGCTTTTGTTTTAATATCTCTCCATTCTCCTTTACTTGACAGCACAGAATAATCTTTATTAAAAAACATATCAAAATTTATTTTTTCTTTTTCAAATAGTTCTTTCTCAAGCTCTCCTGCTAATCCGTCTGAGAAAGTTGATTGGAATCCAAACAATGGTAATTGCACGGTTCCATTAACAACCCTATCGCCATCAAGTCTTCCAAGCCCGTAACCTCTGTTCAATCTTATATTAATTAATTCATTAAATAAATAAGATTGATAAGCGTGTATGAAAAGATATTGAACTGATTTAGGTAAAACCTTAATTGAACCTAAATAATCTTCTGGGTGCTTTGCTAAATGATTTAACATTGCAGATTCATAACCTGAGTTTGCAGGAAAAGAAGAAGCATGGCGCCCAAAATCTAAATCCTTACTAAGTTCTTCTCTTGCATTCTTTAATTCTTGAATTTCATGCTCGTTTGTTTCTGTTAAATACAATAGAATTGCTTCTTTGTATTTATTTTGCATTAGAAGCTTACCTACACGATGAGTTACTTCTCTTGTTCCACCAAACCTTTGTTCTCCAAAATAATTAATTAATCCTTTTTCTTGAATTTGATTAAGACAAGTATTTGTAATAGATTCAATTTCAGAAATAGATAAATCTTTAATTTTTCTAATAGTCACTATAAATTTATTTTCAAGTAAATCTCCAATATCTATTCGGTTCTTTGCCCAAGTTGGGTCATAAACTTTAATTGTTTTAAAATAAAACTTCTTTAATCTTTCTTTATCAGGAAGATATAGTGAGATTCTTTGACTAGTTAATGCACGTTTGTCTTTTAGGCCAGCATAACCAATTCTTTTTTTACTTGTATGTAAAAATCTTGCAATTTGAGAGAGTGCCACTGTTGTTGCAAGATTATTCTTCTCAAGCGTTAAAAAAAGATAATCTGCTTCTTCTGGCTTATTTAAAAAAATCTCATCCCAATCAATTTCAAAAAGAAGCTTATCTGGAAGATATTTAACTTCTGTTTGATAATTAACTCCAACTTCAGAAACAATAAAGTCTTCACAATATTCTTTTATTCTTCCATTTATTGGTGGTGTTGTAGTAATATACTTAAAATTCATAATTTTTCTCAATCCTTAATTTTATACACCTTGCGCTGAAAATTTCTAACATTAATATAATTAGAATGCTTAACATTTATATTTAATTCCCTTAAAATAATTGCAAGATGAGTAGTTAAGCAGTTTAGATAAACCTCTGATTTATTTTTAAGAACAGTAATTATCTTTAGATAATTTGGGTCATCAAATTTTATTGTGAAGTCCAAGTAAATTGGTTTATTTCCTTTATAGTTAAATAAATCAAATTTAGATTTAATTATCTTACAGTTAAAATCAAAATCAAGATTAAAATCGAAAGGGAGTTGATAATGAAGTCCCATAAAATTTATCTTATCTTTTTTATTTAAATTAAAATCACATAATAAAGGGTTAGACTCATTTAATAAAATATCTAATTTTGGTTTACAGTTCAATATTTTCTGAGCTATACCCCTTAAATAATTAATTTTATTTGGTTTTACAAAATATACTTTTTTATTAATATTTATTGCATTTCTTCTTTTCTTGTATCTATAAATAATCACGCGCTTATTATTAATTTCAATAAAATCAACGGGTTCTGATTTTAAGCGCATTTCTTGTGCAGGCATCCTAATACCTGGAAAAACAGAAATAATAATTTTATTTCCATTATAATATAATTGACAAGTATTTACTGGAATAATTAATTTATGCACAAAAGAAGTATATTCTTTGTGCTTATTTGTGTAATCTATAATATCTTGAATTGAAAATGATCCAAAATAGAAAGGCGGATTTAAAACATCTTTTTTATAAAATCTAATTGCAACTTTGTTCTTTTTTTTATTAATTTTAGTTTTAATTAACATTTCTTTTTTTTTTGTATCAGACAAACCATTTTCAAATATAACAAACGTTTCTTTAAATAAACCCATTTTTGAAAAAAGATAAATTCCATAAAATTTTGGGCCTAACTCTTTTAAAGAATAATCCATGAATCATTTCCTATCTTTTATTTATATCTTAAGAATGCACCAAGTCCACCAAAGGTTTCAAAAAATTGTTTACCTTCTGGTGATTCAATTGAAATTAACTCTACTTTTGTGCTTGTGTTAGCTGCAACCTCTACAAAATAATCATAAATATCAAGTTCTTCAATTAATTCTGATTCTTTCAAACAGGCTGAACAAGTACCAGAATCCATTCCTTCTTTTCTGTCTGTATCTCTAACAACCTTATAATCTATTGTTCCACAAACTGTACACTTATATTTATAAACTTGCCAAGTTAAGCCTTCTGATAAAAGAACAGAATCAACTTTACCTAGATTTAATGCTTCAACAACCTCACGATAACCATATGTTGCTAGTTCTCCTTTTGCAACCTTTTCAACAAATTTATTCATTAGGTTCCTTTCTTTAATTAAGCCTACTTCTTGAAGTATTTCTCCAGATTTATCTAATATCTCTTTTATTCCTGATTCATCTGTATAAGAAGTATCAATTGTACCTATTACTTTTGTTCTAATTCTATGATCAAGCCCACCAACTTCTAAAAACCAAGTTTTAGAATGCCCTGGTCCACCAACTATTATTCCTTTTAATTTTGGAATGTCAACATAACTTGCATTAACTTTTTCTCCAACTCTTTTATAGAAATCTTCTTCTGCTTTCTCTCTTAATCTTTCAAAACGATGGCTAGGATTGCCCCCCGGCACGTGATTTGCCTGGAACATTTGATGACTCATGGCTTGCTATTTCAATTGCTTTTCCACGTAATATTGCAATTGTAGCTTCACGTTTATCAACTGCAATTATACCATAAACTTCATCTGTTTCTCCCATTTCTTCTAATGGGGCTGTATGAAAAGTTGAATCACACCAATAAAGTTTAGTAGTTAACCTTTTTGGAGGTATAACCTCAAGAAGAGTAACATCTGATTTTGATGGGTTTGTTGAGACATCCCCAGAAAATAAAACTAAGCCTGTTTCTGGCAACTTAAAATCAATTTGCCTTAAATAATTAATTATCCTCTTTAATGCTGCTTGAACATTCTTTCTTGTTTGGGCACTCTTAATATTTGATGATTGGCTTTGCTCATCTGTTAATTGTTTAGTAACTGAACTTCTATCAGCGTCAGGTGGAAGATATACACTAATCAATTGAGTTCCAGTCCCTCTAAACTTCTTAATTGCTTTTAATTTCTTTTTTAATAATAATAAATTTGTTTCATCCATACACATACCAATTTTAATAATAATTTTAAAAAAATGGAAATAATTATCCTTTTATGTCTTTAAATAACATAACAGAAATAACTTCATTATTTTTATAATCATAAACAATTCTTAAACTGTCATAAATAATTACATAATAGTCTTTGTTTTGCATTTTATTAACAAACGGTTCTCCAACCATATATTGTTTATAACTAGACAGAATAATATTGTTATTTGTAGATAATTTTGTAATTATTAAATTATCTGTTACTTGTTCATTATCATCATTAATTCCAAGGATAATTGAGAAAATAAATAAAAGAATTACAAAAATAAATAAGATTAGTTTTATTGTTTCTGTAATAGAATACTTTTCAGATTTAGTTGCTCTATGATGTTTGTTTTCAGTAATTATTCTTTTTGCAATATATCATCACCCGTTATTTAATCATCTAAATCTTTATTAATTATTTCTTCTTGATATGGAAAAACAATAGTTAATCTATCTTTTATTTTATTAACATAATAGAGAGGAACAAACTCATTTTGGGATTTGTAAAAAATACATGCTAAATCTATATTCCTAACTTCCTTTTGAATTTTTTTTATTTTTTTTGTAATTTCAACTGATTCCTTTTGTTCAATAACATCATCAACTAATAAAATGTCGCCTTTAATATCAAACAAACAAGATATATTATTATCAATTACATATTTATTGTTTATGTTTTTTGCAGAGATAACTCCAAGAGGTAAATTTAAAATTCCAGATAATATTCTTCCTAAAAGCAATCCTCCACGAGAAACGCAAATAACTGAACTATATTTCTTTTTACTATCTATTATCTTTTTTCCAAGTTCAAGAGATAAAGATTCAAACTCATTCCAAGATATATAATACATAATAGAATATAGTGAACATAAGATATAAAAACATAAGGAAAAGCTGCTCCAAACAATATCTTTTTAAATACGAGCAAAACACATATATTTATTATTTAAAAATTAATTTATAGGCCTACATTTGGGAGAATTAGAGTTTAAGTTATAAGAAAGATTCAATATCTTTCTTTTCTTCTTCTTTTTTATTTTCATAGTTTTTTGCAAGACCAGATAATGTTACATCAAGAACTGAATCTTGTGACTTCTTCTTTCTTACTTTAAAGAAAACAGGATAATTGCTTGCTTCTCCTACAACTAAAGCTTCTCCTACACGAAGAGTAGTTATCATCTCAATTGATTTACTATCAAGACCTTCACTAGACTCTCCTATATGCTTAAGATCATAAGGATTTGTTATTCTTAAAATTATGTGAGTATTTGCTTGCGATAGAACGGTTGTTGATAACCTTACAGGCCTTTGAGAAATAAGGCATAAACAAGCACCAAACTTTCTACCTTCTCTTGCTATTGTTTCTAAAATACCTTTTGCAAGAGCCCTGTCCTTTTGAACCATTTCTGGTGCAAACTGATGCGCTTCTTCAACAACTAAAAGGAAAGGTGGGACTCTTTCTTTGTTTACTCTCCCATGAAATAGTTTATGAGCAAAATAAGATAAAATTAATTGCTTCTTTTTTTGATTTATTTCATTTGATAAATCTATTATAGTTAATTTGCCAGGAGAAACAACATCATAAACTGAAGGAGAATCTGTTTTAGAAAATAAGCGAAGTTCAATTAACTCATATAATGCATTAATTAAAGGCCTTGTGATTGTATCTTTAATGTCTGTTGAGTTTTCAATTTCTTTAATAATATCTTTTAAATCAAATGGACCTGCCCCATGTTTTTTGTCTTCATTTAATTTCTTAATAACTATACTTAATTCTCTTTTCTGAGCTGATGAAAGAGAAGTTAATAAACTAAATAAAAAATAATCAGATAAACCAGTTACTCCAATCTTAATATCATTTGCTTTTATTTTTATTGATTGAAGAGAATAATCTTTTTTAGTTTTATCTTTTGTTGGTTCTGAAAAATTAGAGTATTCTCCATGTGTGTCAACTAAAACAACAGCAATTCTTCCTTTATCGATTGAAACATCAAGTAGTTCTTCTAGAATAACGCTTGTTAAATAACTTTTTCCAGCACCTGATTGAGCAAGAATAGCTAGATGCTTTTGAAGTAGTCTATCAATATTAAATTTAACCTCAAGATCAGGGTTTTCAATTACCCCTAAATGAAGACCACCTTCTTGGAAATGCAGAAATTTAGAAAGAATCAAAGAATCACATTCTTCAACTTTATCACCTGGAGAGACAGGCATAGTTGATCTAGTAAATCTTTCTTCAGAATTTAATACTCCTAATGGTTTAATTATTCCTTCAAGAAACTCCCATTCATTTGTAGGAAATTGTTCGAAGATGTTTACATTATTTAGTTCAAATTCTTTTACAGATTCATTGTTTTCAAAATATCTATTTCTTTTAAGTACATCAATAACAAGTCCAACAAGAGTCCCTTGGGAGTACTTTATTTGTATATATTGTCCTTTATGCACTAATTTATTTATGCAAACAAAACTAATTTTAGAAGTTGATGGACTATCTTCTGTTGATATGACAATACCAAGTTCATTTTGTTTCATAATTATATACACTCCTTAGATTAGACTTATACTTGCATTTTAAGAAATTGATTTTTTTTAAGCTTTGCTTTTTTTTCTGTTTGCACTAATTTACGTCTTTGGTGTTTTGGGAGAACTGCTTTTCTAAAACCAATTAGCCCTTCAGATTTAAATGAAAGTATCCTTTCCTTAATTAAGCTTATTTTTTTAATTTGTGTATTATTTGACTCAAGATATTTAATAAAATTTTGCTTTAAATTATAAACGCAACCTTGGTCACCTTTTCTAGAATTATAATATTCCCCAAGCATAATTAAATTAATCTCTTTATCAAGATTTGCACTCATTTCTTTTGAGATAATTGGTTTTGTAATGTGTGGAAACAATGAATGATAATCAGAGATATATAATCTTTCATTGAACAAGGCAGTATAATGATTTAAAAAAGGAGTAAGAACTTTAGTATAAACATCCATACTTTGTTTAATTATTTTTTTTTCTTTAGTACTTACTTCCAAATCATCTCTTGGCGAATAAAAAATAATACCTGTCTCTTTTTTATTTACAAACTTATTTAAAAAATCACCATATATCCCTAGTGTTTTCTTTATTTGACTTAAAAGTTCTTTTCTTAGTTGCTTATTTTTAGTATTTGGATTTGATATTGCTTCTATGTGTTTTTTTGTAATTGATACATCAAAACTTGTAAATGTTGCATCATACAAAGGATGAACCAATAAAACTATCTCGTTATATCTTTTATCCATGTTAATTCAACAATGATTATCTTATATAATTATTTCTTACTTGTGATTCTTCTTTTGGAGTTTGATTCATTTTTTCAATATCTTTAGCAATTTTAGAAAATGAATTTTCTATTTTTTTTGCACTCTCAACAATTGATTTTAAATCAAGAGAAAGGTCTGGAAAAAGTTTTAATGCAATTTCAAGTACTTCTTTTGCTGAAGCAGGATCACCATATGTTAGTTTACTATCAGTTTCTCCCATTAGACAAGCACCAGTTATTTTATATTTTTGATATGCAACACCAGGTAAGAGACCAGCAATACCAGAGATTAAAGTGTCTTTATTATCTTTATCAAAATAAGTATTTTGTATTTTCTTTTTTTCTATTTCTTTTTTAGTTGATTCATCAGAGCAAACAAAAGCAACTTTTGGTTTTGCTTTCATCCTATTTTCTCCAATATTAAGGCCCGCAAAAGTATAAATCTCTTTAACCCCAATTTTATTTGCAAAATCAGAAATTGTTTCAGAAAAATCATAATGTTCATTAGAATTTGGTAAGTTTCCTAAAATTGGTTGAACTGGGCCTACTAAAAAAAGAAAATCTCTTTTGTTTGTTGAGTAATAAAAAATTTCATCATGAATAATTTCAAGAATAGAATTTTTGGCATGAACTGCAGGGGGAAAAGAATTAGAATAGAGTTTTGCAAACAATTGTGGTTTTGGTTTAAGCTCACTTACCATATAATCAACTGCAATTTTTCCAACCAATCCAATTCCTGGAAGTCCAACAATTAAAACTGGATTTTTTAATTTCTTTTTTAAAATTAAATCTATCTTTGTGTTCATAATCAATTTTCCTTTTTTTAATCTGCATCATTTTTTATTACTTCAACTGGCTCTCCTTTGAATGCCTTTATTATTTCTTTTGAGATGCCATCAAAATCACGAGATGCAATCTTATAGTCCTTAGCAATAACTGCAAGAGAATATCTTCCAGAACCCACATAATTAAATTTTGCACCAGGATAATCTTTTTGTAGTTTTGTTAGTGCTTTTTTTATTATCTTAATTCCAGAAGGATCAGATGACGAAACTTTTATTACACCCGTTATTGTCTTATCTTTAACCGCAATATTTTTTGAGAGAATATCAAATAAAGTACTTCTATATTGTTCTTCGATTTCAGTATAAAAGTCTTTACCATATTTTAAAATATTAACAAACCCCTTATATAGACTTGGCTCTTTATCTAAAATTACATCCCCAATTTTGGTCCAAGTAAGTTCATTTGCTATTCCAAGTTCTTTTGCAATAACATCCATTAAGCTTTGTGCTCTTAAAAATAATCTATAATCAGATATTTTTCTTTTTTCATCAGCAGAAGTAACTCTTGAGAAAGACAAATCAACATGTTTTTTTTCTTCATCTACTTTTAGGACTTTTGCAGCTTTAATTTGTCCAATTTTTACGTGGTTATGAATGTTTTTTATCCAAGTAGACGAAACTTGAGAAATATGAATAAATCCTTCAATATCATCAAACTCAAGGATATTTGCAAAAACTCCAAAGTCTGTTATTTTTGTAATCTTACAGACTACTATGTCATTTAATTTTGGGTATTCCATTTTTATTTCAGCTCATTTGTTTTTTTAATATAAAAAAGAAAGTTAAATTCTTATATATAATATATTATAGAATACAAACTATTTTTAATCCATATCTATATAGACTCAAATCGATTAATTACACTTTAATTTAATTTTTATAAATTTATTTTTAGAATATTAGAAAAAATACCTGCAGTCATTATTTTTATAGCCCATTAAATAGTAAATAGAAATATTTAATTTATTTTAATCTTGATTTTGTTTTTAGAAAAGAACTTAAGTGTGCGTCTTTTGCTTTTGTAGATTTTTTGAATTGTTGAACTTTTCTTCTTTGACTTTTAGTAATGAATTTTGATTTTAAACCAACAGAATCTAATTCACGAAATACTGATGCTTGACACAAAGTATCAGTTAATCTCGCTTGTATTCCTCTTACTTTTAGTTCACTAGGGATATATTCTTTACACCAGGTTTTTGAGCAATGTTCCTTATATTCCCCAAAACCAATCATATCTATCTTTGATTGGAATCTAGAATAATATTCTTCTGGCAAAAATACTTTATTTTTTTTATCTAATAATTCTCCTAATCTACTCACAACAAACCTATCCCCTAATTGCTTAGTTGCAAAACTTTCAAAAGATTTAATTGCTTCATTATAAACTACATTTCTTCTTTCATTTTGGTAGTTTGGTTTAATTAAGCAAAAACAAACTTTAGGATCCTTTTTTGCTAATTTTATTAATTGTTTTCTATATTCAAACAAACTTTGTTTTAATATTAGTTCTGCTTGTTTATTTACTTTTTCAGGATATAACTTAAATGGGCTCTTAAAACTGAAATAATAATATAATGGATGAACTAATACAATCAATTTATTGTACTTTTCCATTTTTAATTTACCTTCTCAATTATTTGCTTTGATTCTAATATCTTATAAATATCTTCTGGTATTTCAACAACTGTTCCTGCATCAAATGGGCCATATTCTTTCATATCTCCTCCAATAAAAGCAGGTATGTCTTGCAAGAACTTAACTTTAATTGTGTCTTGAGATTCTTGAGCTTGCGATTTTTTTGTAATTCCAAAAATTATATTTGTTTGCTCATTTTGCTTATCAATTAACTTAAGTATTCCTTTTGCAAAGTCAACTTCAAAATCAACAAGCCCCTCATCTGCAAAATCATTTGTTCTACTATACATTAAACACATGTTCATAATTTTCTTTATTCTAATTTCTCTTATTTTTTCTGTAACTCTTTTTAAATTTTCAAATCTTTTTAAGGTATTTGTTGAAAAGGAATCTTCTATTGATGAAATATACTTACTTCTCTCTTCTGTTAAAAATTTCTTTAAAGACTTATAAAAATTAGAATCTAATCTAGATAACTTAGGGGACTTTGTTTCAAGTCTATATATCTTTTGTAATTCATCATAATCTATTTTGTAATCATCACTCAAAAGTACCCACCCCTTTTAATATCAAAAAAATGCAAACATGTTCTTCTAGTTCCTGTATTTCCACTTGATTATATGGACCATAAATTTTATTAATTAATCTAAATTTTGGAGTTGGCTTTAATAATTTTAATTTCTTTTTTATATCTGATCTAAACACAACAGGATCTGTAAATGGATCAAATTTCTTTAAATCATCTATGTTTTTTATGGTACTTGCAAGAAAACCAGTTCCTCCATGAATAGTATCTGGAACCCTAACAATTTTATATATATCTTGAGCAACAGATGGATCAATTTTTAATTTAATTTCATCTATTGCTTTAAAAATAAAATTACTCCAAAACTTATCTTGACCTTGAAAGTCACTCCAAAGTATATTATTATGATACATCTTATTTAAAATTACTTCCTTATTTTCAAATATAAGTTTTGCTTTCTGAGAACTTATGTTTAATACATCTTTTAATTGCTTTTCATTAGAATTTCTTAAAATATCTGTAATATAAGTGATTATTTTTTTACCCCACCCTTTTGCAGTATCTGGAGAAGGGATAATCCATTGTTTTTTATCTAAGACAAATCCAAGCTTATTTAAGTCAATATCATTACCTAGAATATAATGCATGAGAAGCATTCTTGATGATTTAGATAATGGAATAATGCTTGAATCAACTATTCTTAAGTGATAACCTTTAGAACCAGAAAAAGAAATTATGAAATTCTCAGGATTTAAAGAAAAATCCTCTTGAAGAAATTCAATTAATCTAATTGTTTCTTGTTTTGCTTTGTTTAAACATTTATCGCAAGTCCATTCAATAACTTCTACTATTGACCCACATTCTGTGCATTTATCAAGATGACCATAACCGTGCTTTTTACAATCTTGGTTTTTACAAACCCAAATATCATGCTCTCCTTTACACGCCAAATCAAAATCATCTGCATCAAACTCATAAACAATATCTGCTCCAAACCATTCTTTTGCTTCCATTGTTCTTTTTTCTGGATATTTAAAATATCCAACAGAATAAGACACAAAAAAAGGAATATTTGTTCTAAGATAAGCATTAAAATCAGGAATTGATTTAAAAAAAAGATGCCTTGAGCTTATTTTTTTTCCAAACTCACCAATTCCAATTTCTCTTTGTTCAATTGAAACAATTGAAGTACAATTGTGATTAATATAATAATCTTTTAATTTACTTCTAACATAGTTAACTGAAGAATAACTAACAAGAGATGAATCAAGATTAGACATAAATAATATATAGAAAGAAAGAATTAAAAAGAAGAACTAAATTAAAGCAAATAAAAATTATTTACGTGCAAACTCAACTGCTTTTTTTAGAATATCTGCTAACTCAAATACATCCATTTTTTTTATTTTGTCAGGAGTAATTTTACTTAATTCTTTAGATAATTTTGAACGTAATTCTTCCATAAATCTTGTTTTCTCTGTATTAGATCGCATGTGCTTTAAGTCACCTGCAATATATTGCTCTATTGTTATTTTTAGTTCCTTAGAATATCTTTTTGTAAATAAATGAATTTTACCATCACTTGGCAAAGATTTTGGTTTAATTGGTTTTATTGAGTGTGATTCTTGAGGCAGAAATTGTATTTTGTGAGATGCTCCTTTATGGGCTGATGTTTTTCGAAATAAATTAATTCTAAAAGGCATATTTTTCACTAATTTTATTTTTAACTTTATTGTAATTGATAATAAGTAAGGATTTATTTATAAAGATATCTTATTGTGTTAAAATCTCAGAAACACCATCATTTTCCTTGTCTCTTTCAATTATGAACTTGTGAGAATTTAATGTTTCAAGTAATTTAGTATCGTGAGTAATAATAAAAACTTGATTAATTAAACCAGGAAGTTCATCATCAAGAACTTTCCCTAACAATTCAATTGATTTATTATCAAGATTGTGAGTTGGTTCATCAAGAACCAATAACCCTAAATTCTTGGTTAAGATTAATGCAATTGCAATTCTTATTGATATTGCAGAACACGCTCTTTCTCCTCCACTTAATAATCCTTCTACTCTAATCCATTCTTTTTGTTTGGTTTGAACTTCTAAAATATAATCCTTTTCTGATCTTATGCGAGCAGAAATATAATCCTTGTAAGGATATATTTTATTCCAAATAATATCTAATGCATCATTTATATTATCTATCAATACTTTTCTTAATTGATGTTGAGAGATTTCAATGGACTTTATAAAGAAAGATATATCTTGCTTTTTATTTTGAAAAATCTTTGCTCTTTGATCAAGATTATCTTTTTCTTTTCTTAATAAAATAAAATTATTAAGTTGAGCTTCAAAATTATCTAATAAAAGTTTATTTTGAGATAGTTGGCTTTTAATTGATGTGATATTAGATTCTATATTTAAAAAATTAGAGCGCATTTTTATATATTCTTCTTCAATATAGCCTATTTTATTTAAACTATTTATTAGATTATTAACTTCTTGGTCCAGAACAATTTTATTTTCTTTCTTCTCAAAAATATTTTTTGCGCCATCGTTTAATTTAATTGCATCTTCAATTATTTGCAATGAATCATTGGTCACCACAAGCGTAGCTAATTCTTTACCTAAATTTATTAGTTCTGTATTAATTTTAATTTTTCTTTCATTACTTCTATTTATGCTCTGCAAAATGGATTTAAATTGTAACTCAATTTCTTTTTGTGCAATAATTGATTTCTCAAGAATATCTTCTTCCTGTTTAGATTTATTTATTAAAATATTAGTTTTTTCTATTTCTTGCTTTGTAAAAATTAATGCATCTTCTTTTTTTTTAAGATTAATTAATATTTCTTCTTTTGATAGAAGATTATCACAAATGGGGCATTTAGAAAATCCTTTTTTTAGTTCTGAAATTGCAGAATTAAGTTCATTTAATGAAGATAAACAAGAAAATCTATTTTGATTTAATATAGATAATTCTTGATCAATTCTTTTCTTTGATTCAATTAAATTTAAAATTGGATTGCCTTCAAGTTTTAATTTATAAAGTTCTATTGCTTTGGTGTCATCTAATAATAATTTATTAATTCTAGATAATTCATTTTCAAAAGACTCTTTTTCTGCAATTAATTTTTCTTTTTTGATTAGCAAAAGTTTTAGGTTATTTTGATCTAAAATTAATTTTTCCTTTTGAGAATTTAAATCATCAATAGTAAAAGAAGAATAGTTAGGTTCAACTATGTTTTTTAATAAATAATTATTTATATCTTCTAATTTTGATTTTTTAGAAATTAGTTCATTAGTTATAACCTCAAATTCTTTCTTTTTTTGGTTTTGAGATTCAAGCTCTTTAGCTAATGTTTTTTCTTTAGATATTTCTGTTTCAAGAAGTAATTCAAGTTCTTCTTGCTTGGTGTTTGATTTTTCTTTATTAGAAATTAAATCCATATAATTAAATGAGTTTAATTGAGAAGATATTTGAACTAAAAGCTTATTTATTGTATTTAATTCACTATCAATAAATCTATCAAGCTCTCTTGCCCCTACTTTTACATCCTCAAGTTTAATAATTCCAAATAAATCATCAAATGTTTCTTTTCTTTTTGTGGGTGGAATTTTTAAAAAATAATCTAATTCATTTTGCTCAGAATAAACAATCTTTGTAAATAACTTATAAGGTACTTGAAGAATTTCTTCTACTTTTAATGTGACTTCTGTTTGCTTTGGGCCTGCAATTAACTTATTTTCAAGATAAAGTTTAGCAGAGGTACCTTTCTTTTCATCAATTTCTCTTTCAACTCTGTATTTTTTAAAATCAATTACAAATTCTAAAACAACCTTTGCTTTTTCTTCTTTGCTTGGTTTAAACATAATAATTTCGGGTGTATTTAATTTTTTATTTGAAAGAGATGGAAAAGTTCCATATAATGCATAACAGATACCATCAACTATACTTGATTTACCAGAACCAATTTTACCAATAATTAGGTTTGTACCAATTGAGAAATCAAGAGTAGATAAATGATGTGTCTTAAAATTCTCTAGATAGATTGATTTAATCATAATAAATATAGATATATAATAATCAATTTAAAATATGAGCTTTTATTTAAATTATACTTTAATTATAGGGTTTAGATTAAAAACACCTCTTTTCAATAAATAATTTATTGATGCATTATGATTCTAAAAAAACTTCTTGCAGACTCAAAAGCACAAATATCTGCTGAAATGATTATTCTTCTGGCAGCAATTATTGCAATTGTTCTTGTAGTTGTTACTCAGTTACAAAAAACAACCGCAAAAGCAAATAAAAAGGTCGATTCACAAGCAGATAAAATTTTTGAGAAAGTAGATGATATTTCATAAACAAAACAAAGAAAAAGGGCAAGTATCCTTAGAATACATTCTAGTACTGGCATCAGTTGTTTCTCTTCTAGGAATAGTTATCACAACAACAGTATTAATCTATGAAAAAAACATAAATGCTATTGATAACAAAAAATTGAATGCAACAGCACAAAAACTTCAAGAAGTTTTTGACATAATAGAACTCATGCCGTATTCTAGTCAAGAAATAATTGTTTATCCAGAGAAAGAATGGACTATAAAATACAAAAATTATTCTAAAAAAGAAATAACAATAAGCAACAAAACTAAACAAATAGATATTTATTCTATATCAAATATAAATATATTACAAAATAAGATTGATGCAAAATCAATCATATTAATTACTAAAGACAAAAATCAAATAAAAATAGATATAGAAAGAGTTGAATAGTTTTATGGATATTAACAAAACATTATCATACATCTTCTTTCCAGGCATTATCTTGCACGAACTAAGCCACGCAATAGCTTGTGTTGTTCTTGGAGTAAAAATAAATAAAATACAATGGATAAGTAAAGATGGTGGTTTTGTTGTTCATGAACATAAGAAATCATATAAAACAATAATTATTTCTATTATTCCTTTTTTTCTAAACATTGTTTATTCAATTGCTTGTGCACTGTTATTTAATTTAGATATTGGTCCAATCTTAAAAATTATTCTAATCTGGGTTGGAGCATCATCAATCTTTTTTTGCTTACCATCAAAAGAAGATGTAAAAAACGTATATGATTCAATAAAAGAAACATATACAAAAAAGCAATCTCTTTTACAATGGCTATACAAAATTATACTATTGCCAATAACAATATTTATTTTAATTCTTTCATGGTTGTTTACAGTTTTAGATGAATCAATAATAATTAGATTACTATTAATTATCTTTTGGATATTTTTGTTTATAACTTAAACTGGAGCTAGATAAATATGAGTGTTAAGATTATTTATTTTGTGCACGGAACAACAACAGATAATGAACAGGATCTAGCTACAGGATGGGCACAAGGAGAATTAGCTGAGAAAGGAATAAAACAATCAATTGAACTTGCTGGGATTGTGTCGCACATTAAGTTTGATTTAATTTTTTGCTCTGATCTTAAAAGAGCAATTGATTCTGCAAATTATTCATTTAAAAATAAATACAAAATTATTATAGATAAAAAATTGAGAGAAGCAAACTATGGAGATTTTACACAAAAACCTGGAAAAGAATTTAAAGATAGATTAGTGGAATATATAAACAATACATTCCCTAATGGAGAAAGCTACAAAGATGTTGAAAAAAGAATAAATGAGTTTATACAAGATATTAAAAAAAAATATGATGGAAAAACAATAGGAATTGTTGCTCATCAAGCACCTCAATTAGCACTTGAGGTACTATTAAGAAAAAGAACTTGGAAACAAGCAATCGAAGAGGATTGGAGAATAAAAAAAGAATGGAGACCAGGCTGGGAATATATTGTTGAATAACAAAATAAAAACACATAATAAAACCGATATTTGAACAAAACCACAGTTTAAAAATCATTTTCTATACTATATACATACCTAATATAGGAAGTTTGTTAAGATATATATAGCTTATGTTACATATATAATTTAGGGGGCTTAATATTATGATTAGACTAAGTATTAAAGATATTAAAGAATTCAATAAAAGCATTGATGCTATTGGTGTCCTAATTAATGAAGGATTATTTACAGTTGATAAAGAAAAAATATATTTAAGAGCAACAGATCCAAGTCAAATAAGCTTAGTTGATTTTGTAATGCCAAAAGATGCATTTGATGAATTTGTTGTTGATTTAGGAAATGAAACAAAAATAACATTTGGAATAAATATTAATAATTTATTACAAATATTGTCTCATTCAAACCCTGATGACAAACTAATATTAGAGATTAAAGAAAATAAAGCAAATATATTAATTGAATTAATTGGTAAATCAAGAAGAGCATTTACTGTTCCATTAATTGATGTTTCTGATCAAGAACAACCATTACCAAAAATACAATTTGATGTATCTATTCAAATAAATGGAGAACAATTACTTGCTGGAATAAAGGATGCAACTCTTTTTTCATCACATATAACTCTAAAAGCGGAAGAAAACAAGTTTATTATGGAGACCCAAAGCAGTAGAGGTAAATTTAAACAAGAAATAGATTCTGAATCAAAGAATGTAATTATTTCAGGTAAAGATGCAAAAGCAATGTATCCACTTGATTATCTACAAAATATGATTAAGAATTCAAAAGGTGCATTAACAATCAAGCTCAAAGATGACATGCCACTTGAATTAAATTACTTGATTGGGAAAGCAGCAATAAGATACTTTTTAGCACCAAGAGTAGATTCTGAATAATTAAATTTTAGGAGGAATAAATATGGGTATTTGTAAACCTAAAACACTAAATCCAGGTTGGTTTGAAAAAACAAGAAACAAAGCAGGAATTGGAAGATATAATAATCCTAAAACACTAGAAAAACACAAAGGAGAATTTATGTTTACTAATGATACATTAAATAAAACCAGACTTTTAGTTGCAGAAGATAGAGCTAGATTCAAAAAATTTATTGAAAACCAAAACAAAAAAAGATTAAACAAAAGCATAAAAAAGAAATTATATTCTTCTAAGTAACTCAGGATCCATTCTTAAGGAAACTCTCCTCTTTTCTGCTTTTCCAGTTCTATAACTATCAATTCTTATTAATTCTAAGTTTTCTAAGTTTTCAAGATATCTTCTAATTGTTCTTTCTGAAAATCTTAATTTAGAATAAAGATCAGTTGTAATGATTCCATCATCAATTGCAAGAAGAACATCTATTTCTTCTGTAGACAAATATTTTACTTTTTCAGATAATTTTTGAGAATCAACAAGCTTAGCAGAATCTAATAAAATTTCTCTTGTAATTTCTTGTAAACCTTGTTTTTCTGATTCTTTTCCTGCCTTGTAAACTAAATCAATTGCGATTCTTGCATCTCCTCCTCTAGACGCAGCATATCCAGAAACATAACCAATAAGGTCATCATTAATTGAACCAGGAACTAAACCATAATCAATCCTTTCTTTTAATATTTCTTTAATTTCTATAGGTTTATATTTTGAATATTCTATTTCAGAAATAAACAAAGAACTTTGTGTGCGCTTATCTAAATCAAGAATAAATGACTTATGATTTGTAACTAATATTACTGTAAAATATTTATTGTTTATTGAAAACCTAGTTAAATCATATAATAATTTTGATGAATCATTAACATCCATTTTATCTATTTCATCAAGTATTACTACTGGAGAGAAATCTGATTTTGAAAAAAACTCACTTAACCTTGACAAAATTTCATCGATTGCAAGCCCTCTTCTTGGAAGCGCATCTCCAAAAAAAGAAACAAGCCCAGAAAGAATTGCATATCTTGTATTATCTTTTATTACATTAAAATAAATGTACTTTACTTTAGTAGTATATTCACATAATTCTTTTAAAACATAAATTGAGGTTAATGTTTTTCCTGTGCCAGGTGGTCCAAAAATTAATATATTATTTGCTTTCTTTGAACTTAATAAAGGTTTTAATAAATAAGTAAATTCTTTTAATTGAGAATCTCTTGCAAATATATGCTCTGGAACATAATCAGGATAAAAAATGGTTTCATCTTTAAATATTGGTTTTTCAAATTTATTGTTAAGTCCAGAAAAAATATTCTTTTTCATAATTAATCAAGTATAAAAGTACATGAAAATGTATTTATACATATGGTTTTTATCTGCATAATCTATCCTCTTTTGCGTGGCCAAGACCCCCCCTCCCATAAGCATATAGGTACAAAAACATATTACTATTACTACCAAAGAAAGGAAATAAAAAATAAAAAGGAAAGGTGCAAAGAATATGATAATGAATAAAATATATAGAAAAGAATTAAGTGATCTTAATACAAAGTTTTTAATTAGAATTAAACATAACATATTAGATAAGGCAGACAATGAAAAAGAGCTCTCAAAAAACTATACTCATATGCTAGTTGATGTATTATCTGAATTAGATTATAGAAGAACACACAATAAACCCTGTAAGTTTAATTAAAGTATAATTATAGCAAAAAACATAAAAAGAGAACTCAATAAATAAAATAAATATATGATTAGAGTAAATAAAACCAAAAAAGCATTCATATCTTTATTTACAATATTTTTTATTTCTGTTTTCTTACTTGCAATATCTAATAATATAGAAGAATCAATTAATGATTTTATTATTATTGATCAAGCAAAAATTCAAAAACAAAGTGAATTACATAATATTGAAAATATAATAAAAAAAGCATTAATGCAACAAACTGATAATCCAAAAATAATTAAAGAAATCATAAATACAAAAATATACAATTATACTAAAAACAAAGATTTCTATGTATATAATAAAATCACATCAAAAAAAGAAAAATTAAACATAGAAAAATTAAATAATCTTTCAAGAATAATTATTTACAAACCAAATAATTTTGTCACAATAAAAAAATACATCCTAACAAATGGAATTGAGCAAGATCAATCTATTTCTTTTGAAATAAATACTAGAAAGTACCAGACCATTCAAGTCTTTCCAAATAATTATGAGGTGAGTATTATTGTTAACTCATAAACTTAAAGGACAAGTATCCATTGAATTTTTATTATCCTTATTATTACTAATAATAATTCTATATTTATTTATTAGTACAAATATTAAACTTAAAGACAAAATAGAAAAAACAAACTATAATGACTATAATCTAAAAATATGCACTATAAAAAAAACCAAATTAATTGAAGAAAATGGATCAATTTACTATGACTCTTGCAATAAACAAGAAGGCTCAAATTCTGGTTCTTGATATTTTGATGCTTTTAATAATTATATTATTAATTCTTTCAATTGAAGAAAAGAACATTAATAATTATACTTTAAATATAAAACACGAAATAAAAAATGAAAAAATTATTCAAGAACAATTAGTTTTAGATAAACTAATATCTGATTGTAATTATCTAGCTAAACAAAATAAAACAAAAGTGTGTTACTCTAATGAAATTGAACTGAAAAATATAAATAAAATAGATAGGAATATTTGTTATCTGAAAATTGGATTAAACACGTACCTTAACACAAATAAGGAAAAAACAAACATATACAAGAGAGGAATAATATACAATAATGTGTTTGAAATAATTGAGGTTGGTTTTTGTGAATAATAAAGGAATAATATTTACAATTGATGGATTAATTGCAATTTTACTTGTATCTGCATTAATACTAGTTTGTACAAACACAGCAAATACTCAAGGATCAAAATTAGAAGAGTATCAGATAAATCAAAGAATAGGAGATATATTAATTACTTCACAAATATTAGAAATAAACAACATATATGAAATTAAAAATAATTATATAGAACTAATAGGAGAAAGAAATGGATATATTAAGTTAAATACTAAATTAATATGGGTTGGAGAAAGAAATAATCTTGAAAAAAACCTAATTAGTCAAAAAATAACATATATTAATATTTCTAATAAAGAGATATATATTGAAGTAGGAGTATATATCTAAATGTTTTATATAATTGGAATTGGGCTTAATCATAATCAAATCACAAAAGAAGCAATAGATGCAATTTCTTTGTGTAAAGAAATATATATTGATGATTATACAAATATTTTTTCTGAAAGTACATTACAAGAACTAGAAAAAATAATTAATAAAAAAATAATACCATTAAAAAGAAATGAACTAGAAACAAAACAAGACTTTATTAAAGAAAATTCAGCACTATTAGTTATTGGAAACCCATTTTCAGCCACTACTCATTTTACTTTATTAAAAGATGCTAAAGAAAAGGAAATAGAAACAAAAGTTATACCAGGTATATCTATATTCTCTTATAAAGGATATGCTGGTTTATATGAGTATAAGTTTGGAAAAACAATCTCAATTGTTTATCCAGAGGTTAATTTCAAACCAACTAGCTTCTATAATACATTACTAGAAAATATTAATGTTGGTGCTCATACAATGTGCTTACTAGATATTAAAACAAATCAAAACAGGCTTATGAGTATAAGTGAAGCCTGTTTTATACTTGAAGAAATAGATAATACAGAAAAAAATATTTTAAAAAATAAAGATTGTATTGCACTTTGTGGAATGGGATCAAATAAACCAGAAATTGTAAGTTTTAAATTTAATAATTATAAAAATATAAATATAAATAAATACCCTCAAACTTTAATTATTTGTGGAGAAATTAATGAATTTGAAAGAGATGGAATAAATGAATACAAACAAAAATAAAAATGAAATCGCAAACTTAGAAGAATACACTCAAAAATACAAAAAACTATTAAAAATTGCAATAGAAACAATAAAACCAAACATAGTAAATGAATCGCACTTTAAAAATATTTCTGATGATTTCTTTTCTATGGCAAATAATTACCTAAAAGATGGAGAAACATTAGAAAAGAAAGGAGACCTAACAAGAGCACTTGCATCTTATTCTTATGCATATGCATGGATTGACGCAGGAGTAAGAATTGGATTGTTTTATGGAACCGATAGAAAATTATTTACATTATACAAGTAAAAGGGAAAAACTATGAATGTAATTTTATTAAATAACACGCATTGTCTGGTTAAAGATAATAATACAAAAAGCAAGCTTATACAAAAAGGATATGGTTTCTTAAAAGAAAAAAAACTTCTTCTTGATTTGTTTGAAAGCAATTATCTTCTTGAGAAAAAAAAAATAAATATAATTGATTTAAAAAACAAGAAAATTACAAGAGAACGATTATTAGACTACTCAAAAAAAGAAATTAAGGACTTTAAAGATAAGTATATTGTTTTTAAGGACTTTAGAGAAAAAGGATATATTATTAAGGATGGAGCAATATTTGGATTTGATTTTAGAATATATGAAAACAATAATCTAACAGAACACACACACACAAAATATGTTGTAGACGTACTAAGAAGTCAAAAAGACACAATAAATAAACTTATTAAATCTGAGAGATTAGCAAACAATATTAAAACAACTTACATTCTTGCTATACTTGACATGGAAGATAAAATCATTAAATTAAAAATAGAAAGAATGATCTAAAATTAATTACATAATTTTGACCAATAATATCCGTTACATTGTGTATTTCTTAATTCTAATTTAATTGGGACTTCTCCTGAATATCCTGAAATTATTACAGTTGCTGATTCTCCAAGACCAAGACCTGCAGAATTAAGTACATTTAAATTAGAACTGTTCAAGTCATTATTTGCATCAATTAATAATACATTAAAATTAGTGTCATTTTTAAATACTATTGAACCAGAATTAACTAAAGTTAGCTTTATATTTTCTGCAACAGAATTATAATCGCACGATAAAATATTTACTGCTGCACCAGTACAAGTTGTATCTATTGTTTCACTTGCTTGGCTTGTTCCTTTTAGAACAAAATTTTGCCCCCAAGACAATATTATTCCAACAAGAACAACAGCAACAACAATTAGAAGTATTGTTGCAATCAAAGCAGATATTCCTTTTTTCATATATTTCTTCCTTCTATAGGTTTATTTGAGTTTAAAATCAATATAAATATTTTTATATTTTTAAAAAAATATTAAAAAATTCAAGAATTATTTATTCTTGAACTTTATTTTATTTACTTATGACAATTCTTGAAAACTGCAATAGCATCACTTGTACAAATTGAAGACTTAACAGTTACGTTAACATAATCTCCAGTAACTCCGCCAGCTGTTCTATTGTAATCTACTTTAATCATTTGACCAGGAGATAATCCTGCCCATGTAGTTGTTGTATAAGTTGACATTGTTACATTTGATGCAAAATTTCCTGAATTATCAGTTAAATCAAACTTAAATGCGTCTGCAGTTAGGAAAGAATAAGTTGAACCAATATTCTTTACAAAGAATGTTAAGTTATTATCTGCATCTATTTGACAATCTGATATGGTTATTGCTGCACCTGTACAACTTGTATCAACTACATTTGATGTTTCTGCTAAACTATCAGTAGTAAAAGACTTACCCCAAGTTAAGATTATTGCAATTAATGCAACAGCAACAACAACTAAAAGGATAGTTGCAATTAGAGCAGAAACAGATTTTTGTTTATTATTTTTTTTATTTTTCATTAAATCACCTTATATTTTTATAACTATATTTAAAACTTAAATACATTTTGTTGTGTATGTCATTTTATCTGGACAACTGGTCACATATATTTGAACTTTTTTAATTGGTTCTTCTAGGTCTTTAAAATCATCTGGATTTGAATAAACTGTATTATTTACTGACATAGCATTACCTGTAAAATTGGGTTCAAATGTAGTGCTCTTAATGGTGTTGTTACCATCAATAACTGTTAAAACTAAATTATTATCAATCTGAACTGTAGACTTATCATATAAAATTAAACTAACTCCATTTGTTGAATCATAAGTACATCCATAATCAATAAAGATATCTACGGCCCCACAATCAATCCATTTATTTGTTGTATCAGATAAACTCGTGGTTGTTTCTTTTGCATTCTGACTTGACCAAGAATATAATATTCCTGCAAGAGATAATGATACTGCAATTAAAAGAATTGTTGCAATTAATGGAGATAAACTTTTTTTATTTATTATTAACTTCATATTAAATCCTTACTTTTCATTATTATATATTATAGATACAAATATAAATATATCTTTAATATAGTTTCTAAATATTATGAAATAAATAACATAGACACCACTATATAAATAGGAACAGAAACGGAAATTAAAATTACAGTGTGTTTAACTCCGGCTATTGCACTACCTTCTGAAATTTTACCGATTACTGGGCCAGCAAATAATCCTTGAATAATTATTAGATATAAAAAATACTTATTGAAATTAACATCGCCCATAGAACCACTATTTGTTGAACTACTACTTCCTCCAGTAATAGACATAGAATTTGTAGTTAACATTGGCAAGAAAATAATTTGAATAACAAGAATAATTGCAATAAATACAAAAAACATAAAATAACTTGAAAACACAGCTGAAAATGTTTTTGATTTTCTTTCTTCAATCATATCATTAACAGTTCTAACATATGTTGAGACAGAAGCAAATACTTTAATAATATTCCCTCCTACTTTTGTGGTTTCTGCAATTATTTGAGTTACTTGCTCAAACATAGGCGAATCAATTTTACCAAACACTTCATTTAATGCAACTTCAAATGGAACACCAATCTTTACTTGAGCAGCAAGCCTCTTTAATGGCTCATTTAATGCACCATAATCATGATCAGTTGTAATTTCAATAGCAGTAACTATATTCATTCCACCTTGAAGAAGGTCTTTTAAATCATCTAAAAAAACAAATAAGTTTCTCTCATAAGATTTTATTCTTGCAGCATATATTTTTGAAGCAAGACCAACAGACAATAATAAAGGGAATATAGAAAAAATTAAGAATTTAGTTTTAATTAGAAGTATAAATAGAATAATACTGCCAATTAAACCTTTTACACCATAGTTTATAAAAAACTCTTGCCTTGGTGATAAATTTATTTGAAGTTCTTTATTCCAATCAACCATATTCTTTTTTCCGTTCTATTTTTTATTTTTTGATTTAATTTTAGTTTTTATTATTTATAAACAATTTATTATTAATTAGATTAAATTATCCAACTAAATTAAGTATTACAAGAAAGATTATATTAATTAATGGTACAACTACAAAAACACCAAGTATAACTAAAACAGATATACTTAGTCCTGCAACACCACCACCAACCATTCCAAGTAACATTATACCTGAAAAAATAAATAATGGCCCTGCAATAACTACTGTTGAATAAATATCTCCAAAAGCATCTGCTTTTTTATTCTGATTATCAAGCATTAATTTATATTCAAATCTTGCATGATCTGCTTTTTTCTTCATAAACTCTGGAAGGGAACCGCCGGATTCTAAATTTGATTTTAAGTCTAATAAAAATTTCTTAAGCTCAAATGATGGCGTTCTTTGTGCAACTAAATCAATTGCTTCAAGTAGAGAAATACCAAGATTATCAATATAATAAATTATTTTACTGAATTCTTTACTTAAGTATGCATTTCTACCTTTAATTGAAGATAAAGTAAAAATTGCTTCTGGCGGAGCACCAGATTCTGCAACACTTGACATTCCAAGAACAACAAGTGGTAAATTTGTTCTTATACTATTAACTTTTGAACTTACAATCACATATGGGTTTGCAACTCCATACCCTATACAAACAACTAAAGAAATCATACTTAAAATAAACAAAGTCCCAAAAGAAACAAGCTTAGGAATAAATAAATTTAATATTCCTCCACAAACCAAAATTAAAATAAAAGATGCAACACCATAAAATAACCATCTAGAGAGATACACGTCTACGTCCATGCCAATGTCTGCTTGCTCAAGTTTTGAATCAAGATCAGGAAAATTAATTTCACGAGTGATAGGTAAAAAAAGATTGTACATGCTCTGTTCTAGATTAGGTGTATTTTGTTTTGATTTAGATTTTACCATTTTTTAGTCATATCTTTTAGTTTTCAAAAATATATTTTATATTATATTGTTACCTATTTTATTTTTATACCTTTCGATAATTAAAAAAAATAGAAAAATAAGTACTATATTGTAAATTCAACAACATCCTTATTTTTTAAAATATAATTCCTTGAAACTGTTTGGCCTAAAAATTTAGTTGAACCCCAAACTTTAGCATATTTTAAATCTTTTGCAAAAGCTTTATGTATTGATTTTGCGGCATCAAGAACAGTAGACCCATTATCAAGAACCAATGGCTCTGTCTTATCTACTTTTTGACCTGGTTTTTTTGTATATATAATTATTTTATTAACTAATCTAAATATTTCTTCTGTAATTTCTTGTTCTTGAGAAAGATCATACACTTTAATATTTCTATAAGTAAAAGAAGATACCTTCTTTGTAAAGGGAATAGATATACAAATATTTTTTGCAAAACTTGCTCTTGGATTAATTAATCTTAATAAATCATCCATTCCTGTTTTTTCATTTAAAACAATATTATGTGATCTTATTCCTGAATTTTTTAAAAAATCAATTGCTTTTTCCTTTGGAATAGTTAAATTTTGTTCATTAATAAAAGAAACTCCAGAGTATTCGCTTTTTATTATTTCTATATTTGGTTTTGAATGAGTTATAAAAACATCTTTGTTTTCAAGCTTTGTAATTAATGTGTCAAGTTCATCTTTTGAACCATCTCTAATAATTAAAATAATTGCATCTGCAACTCTCATCATTGAATACACTTGTGTTGATAATTCTTGATTTTCTAAAAAAGATGGCAATTCGATTAATTGGATTAAGGCACCTCCAAAATTAATAATTCCAACTTCTGGTTTTTTAGTTGTAAATGGATATGGTGCAATTAATGGTTTGGCATTTGTAAATTTGGTTAAAAATGTGCTCTTTCCTGAATTCGGTAATCCTACAACAACAATCTGGCCAGCACCTTCTTTTTTTATGTTAATTGTATTTCCTGACTTTTTTGATGCAGCAGCTTGTTTTTCAATTTTGGCTTTTAATGAGGATAATTTTCTTGATAATTCTTTACGTAAATTTTCTGCACCCTTATGGCTAGGAGCTTTAGATATCATATCTTGAAGAGCAACAATTCTCTCTTCATCTGTTCGTGCATCATCATATCTTTTTTGTGCAATCGCGTACTCAAAGGATACATTTGTGGGCATATTTTCATTTTCCTTTTTTTTTATTTTTTTAAAGTGATTTTTAAAATAATTAATTTTTCAAAAAAAATATTCTTCTCATCTAATACTTTATAGTTTAGATTATTTTTTAATATTTGCTTAAAAACGTAATGGGGATTATTAAATGATGATATTAATAAATAACAAACTCCATTCTCTGTTAAATATTTATTTAAATTCATTAAAAATTTTAAAATTATTTTTCTACCAAATGACCCTCCATCTGTTGAGAGCTTTTCAATATCTGTTTCTTTTGGAACTAATTCTGATGGGACATAGGGTGGATTAAATATAATTAAATCAAACCTTTCTATAATGTTTTTAAAAAGATTAGATTTAATAACCTCTAGTTTATTTAGATCATACTTTTGTTTTAAATCTTTTATATAATCAATAACGCAAGGATTAATATCTGTTACTTTCATTTTGTTAACTTGATTATAAAGCCCAAGAGATATATACCCAGAACCAACTCCAATTTCAAGAAAAGAATCAATTACCTTGTTTTTTATATCCTCTTGTATGGTTTCAAGCAAGAGGTACGTATCCTCACTTGGAAGATAAACGTTATTTGGAATATCTAAACAATACTCTTTATAATTTAATTTTACCATAAATATATATGATTAATAAAGAATATAATGCTTATCTTGATCTCCATTGTCATTATGATGAACTTAAAGCAGATTATTTAAGAGAAACATTAGTTAAAAATAATATTATTGCTTTATCTGCATCAGTTGATATTGAAAGTTACAAAAGATTAGAAGTTCTAAACAAAGAAAAAATACAAAACATATATTTTGCGTATGGGTTATATCCTGATGTAGTTTTAAATAAATCAATTACGACTTTAGAAAAAGAGCTAAAAGAAATAAACTTTGAGAACTCGATTGCAATTGGAGAGATTGGATTAGACTATAAAATAACAAAAGATAAAGAGACAAGAGATAAACAAAAAATTATTTTTAGTAAGCAGCTTGAGATTGCAGAGAGACTAGATAAACCGATTGTGGTGCACACAAGATATGCTACAAAAGCAACTCTTGATTTTCTAAAAGATTATAGTAAGCTTAAAGTTGTTCTTCATTGGTTTGGTGGCACCCCTGAAGAAATAAATATAGCATTAGAAAGAGGGTATTATTTAACTCAGAGGTTTGCTAATCCAAAAATAGATAACATAAATGAAAGAATAAACCAAATATTTATTGAAACAGATTATCCTGTTTCTTACAATGGAAGACAAATGGAGATAACTGGAATAATTGATTCATATAATTCTTTTTGTAAAGAATATAATTTAGATAAAGAAGAAGTAAAAAAAAGAATATTACAAAACTTTGAAAAAGAATTTCTAAAAATTTAATTAAATTTATTCCAAACCCCATTTTCAAATTTAATAATATTTGTACTTCTTATTGAGTTTCTGTTTTCATCAAACTTAATGTCTTCAACCACTCCTAAAAAAGTTATGTTTTCTAGTTTATTTGCAATACAAGTTGCTTCTGTTTTAAAATCACAATTTTTATATGATTCAATTAATGCATTTATTGAGTCGTATCCATAAATCGCATCATGTGTTGGAAGAGAATAATATTTTTTATTATAATCAAAAATAAACTTGGTTGTTGCAATATTATTAGATTTATTAATTATAGGATAAACCCCGAAAGTATTTGTTTTCGAATAAATCAATTTTGTTAACTCTGTGTTTGCTACTGGCTCTGCACCCATTAAAATAAAATAATATTCTGGGGTATAGATAGGGTATGTTTGAACAATAATACTAGGAATCTTTGCAGAATAATCATTTATGAAGACCATTTCTATATTTTTTTCTTTTAATCTTGTAATATAAGATTTATAATCTGTTTCTGTTGATGGATATGATTCATTATATATTACTCCATCATAATCTTTTGTAAACTCTTCTTTAAATGAATCAAAACAAAGCTTCCCTGATGATCTATCTAAACTTAAGAAACCAACAGAAGTAATCTTTTGTTCTTTTGCAAACTTTGCAGCAAGACTACATGAAATTGCATGATCAAAATAATCTTTAAATGCAAATTTATTTTCTTTTGCAATTCTTGAATCTGTTGAAAAATAGTATAATGTTTTATTTCTATCCATAACTATTGGTGCAATCGCATCAGTTACATTCGTTAATGATGAAATTATAAAATCAGCATCATCTATTGTTAATAGCTTATTTACTGCTAAAACTCCTTCTTTTGGATCTGCTTTTGAATCTTCAAAAATAACTCTTAATTTAGTTTTACCTAAAACCTTACTTTGATTTATATTTTCTACTGCTAATAAAATCCCCTCTTGTTCAGGAATCCCTAAGTTTGAATTACTTCCTGTTAAAGGTAGAACTGCACCAATAGTAATATATTCTAGTTTATTTGAAAAGGAAAATAAACCCGTTGTTGATCTTTGATTAAATATAAAAATAACAATAACTAATAAAATTATTACTCCTAAAACCCAATAAATTGTTTTATTCATTCTTTCACCTCAAAACTACAATTTAAATAACTTTTGAAATTTAATATTAATAAGGAAGTGCTGTGGAAAAATAAACGACAAAGTGGCATATATGCAAATAAGTAAATTACAAGAGATTGGGCTTAGTAAAAAAGAGAGCGAAATTTATCTTGCATTAATTAAGTTTGGATCTCTTTCAGCAAATGAAATTGCAAAAAGAACAGAGACTTTAAGATCATCTATTTATGATTATTTAGAAACATTACTTGAAAAAGGTTTTATAACTTACACATATAAATCAAATATAAAAAGCTTTCAAGCAACAAATCCAGAAAAATTACTTGATAATTTTAAAGAAAAAAAAGAAAACGAAGAAAAAACATTAATTGAACTTGTAAATGATTTAAAAAATATTAATAAAACAACCATGAAATCAAATATAGAAATATTCGAAGGTAAAATTGGATTAAAAACAGCAATCTTTAATATTTTAAAAGAAGATATTAAAGAAATACTTGCATTTGGTGCATCTGGAACATTATACTCATTATTTCCATTAACTATTGAGAAATGGAACATAGAAAGAGGAAAGAAAAAAATTAAACTAAAGATAATATATAATGATACTCTTGGGGATGAAGATTTAGAAAAAAGAAAAAAGTATTCTTACATAGAAATAAAACACAACCCAACAAAAGATTTATCTTATAGTAATACATTTATTTATAAAAATAAAGTATTATTAGTAATAATAGATAATGAAAACCCATTTGCAATATTGATTAATAATCCAAAAATATATGAAACCTACAAAACTAATTTCAATATGGCTTGGTCTCAAGCAAAAGAATATAAATAATTCTAACCAAAGAATATTATACAATGTGAATAATTATGGCAGAAGAAGTAGTTTTTGAAGAAATAACACCACAAGCAAAAATAAAGAAACATAATGAAGTTAGAGATATTATTATTGCCTGGATTGCAATATCTATTTGCTTTACTTTAGTTATTGGTGGATTTAATGTTCTTGATGGTGCTTACTCTAAATGGATATTTAATTGGGATAAGCTGTGGACATATCTTTTGATATCTTTATTTGCAACAGGGACTGCTTTTATTTTGCATGAACTAGCGCACAAATATTCAGCAATATATCTTGGAGCAAAAGCAAGTTTTGTAATGTGGAAAAATTCATTATTATTATCTATTGGTTTTGCAGCAATTGTTGGATTTGTTTTTGTTGCACCAGGAGCAGTGTATATATTTGGAAAAAGACTAAGTGTTAAGGAAGATGGACTAACCTCTCTTGCTGGGCCAGCAACAAACATAATTCTTGCAATTTTATTTATTTTAGTTTATTTTATATTGGGCTCACCAAAAACAGGAATAATTGCACCAATCTTAGGTTTTGGAATTATTGTTAATTTCTGGATTGCATTTTTTAATCTCTTACCTATTGGACCACTTGATGGAAAAAAGATATTTATTTGGAATCCATTTATCTGGACAATTTGCACGATTATTTCAATTGGTGGATATTTATTGTTTAGTGGAATAATACCTTTATAGATAATGCAGGAATAAAAATGAGTCCCAAAATAAAAAGAATAGTACAAAAACTTAAAAAAATAAAAACAATAGAAAAAGAACAGTTCAAAAGAATAGAAAAAGGAACACCAATATTTAAACCAAAAAACATAAACAAAAAAAAATTAAATGAATTTTGGAATAAATTTTTACAAAAAGAAATAAAAGGCAAAACATTTGATGCATCAAGAAAAAGAGAGTACCACAAAATAACTCCAACTGTTCTTGGAACAATAAGATTAACAGATTATGATCATGCAACAGTATATAAAACAAATGATCTTTACCTTAATTCTTTGTCTAAACTTTATACCCTACAATCAAAAATAAAACCAAAAAAATATATTTTTGCCCCTGTAGAAATACTAGATTATATTAAATATGATAATTATTATTATGTTTTAGAAAGAGCAATACCATCAATTAATGGGGAGAGATTAATTCAAGAATGTATTCTTGAAAGATCAAGTAATCCTTACATAAAGTCACTTCTTAGAAAGACTGGATTTGATCATAGTACATTAGTACTTGAATTCAATAAAGCATACAGTGAATTTAAGGATAGTCTTGATTATATGCAATATTGTTTTGATATTCATAGAAAAAATATATTAATTTCAGGTTATGACACAAAACAAAAAAAATTCATATTGCATTTTATAGATGTAATTGCTATGGATCCAACCATTTAATAATTCTTTATTGTATATATCTTGCAATTGTCCGGTCTTCTTTAAAGGAATCATAAATATTTGTGCTTGATTCTTTTAGGTTCTTTTTCATTTTATCAAGTATTGAATAAATATGCTTTTCTTTTAATTTTGTTTCTTTATAGTCTGCTTCTTTAATTGCAAGAAGAACAGAATCAGTAATTAATAATGAAAGATCAGCTCCAGTAAAATCAGGTGTCCTTTTTACTAATTCATCAATGTTTATTTTTTCTGATGGTGTTTTCTTTAGAAGAATAGAAATAATTTCTTTTCTGTCCTTTTCTGTTGGAATCTTAAACTCAATAATTTTATCTATTCTGCCTGAACGAAGAAAAGATTTATCAATTAAATCAGGCCTATTACTGGCACAAATAAAAACAATATCTTTTCCAGCTAAATTATCAAGCTCAGATAATAATTGATCAAGAACTTTTGTGTGATTATTTGTTTGAAAAGAATCCTTTGCTTGAGTAATTGAATCAATTTCATCAAAGAAAAGAATACAAGGAGAGACCTCTTTTGCTTTTTTGAATATATTTCTAATTGCTTTTTCACTTTCTCCTAAAAACTTATCAAGTACTTCAGGACCCTTAACATAAATAAAATTAACTTTAAATTCTTTTGCTGTAGCCTTAACAAACATTGTTTTTCCAGTTCCTGGTGGGCCGTACAATAATATTTTTGATTGGGGTTTAATATTCATTTTTGTTAATAGTTCTTTTTTCTTTAGATTAAGATTAATTATATCTTTTAGAATTTCTTTTTCTGTACTTAATGCACCAATATCCTCATAACTAATATCAGGAATCTCAACAAATACTTCTCTTAAACCAGATGGTTGTATTAGTTTTAATGCTTGAGAAAAATCATCTTTATTAATGTTTAACTTTTCTAAAACATCAATAGGGATTTCTTCGTTTTTCTTTTTCTTTTCAAATAAATTAAGATCTTTTACTGTTCGCTTTATTGAAATAATTGCAGCTTCCTTAACTAAATGAGATAAATCTGCTCCAACAAAACCATGTGTTGTTCTTGAAAGATCTTTTAAAGAAACATTTTTATCAAGAGGAACATTTCTTGTATGTATTTTTAAAATATCAAGCCTTCCTTCTTCATCAGGAACAGAAATATTTATTTCTCTATCAAATCTACCTGGACGTCTTAGCGCAGGATCAATATCTATGCTACGATTTGTTGCTCCAATAATTATTACATCGCCACGATTACTCATTCCATCCATTAAAGCAAGAAGCTGAGCAACAACTCTCTTTTCAACTTCATTAATTTGGGAATCTCTTTTTGGAGCAATTGCATCAATTTCATCAATAAAAATAATAGCAGGGGTCTTGCTTTGTGCTTTTTTAAAAATTAATCTTAATCTTTCTTCTGCCTCACCAACATACTTTGCCATAATCTGAGGCGCATCAAAAGCAATGAAGTTTGCTTTTAGTTCATGAGATAATGCTTTAGCTAAAAGAGTCTTACCTGTTCCTGGTGGGCCATATAAAAGAATTCCTTTTGGAGGAGTAACATTTAGTTTATTAAATAATTCAGGATATTTAAATGGAAGCTCAACCATTTCTTTAACTGCATCCATTTGCTTACGAAGCCCACCAACATCTTCATAACCAATTAGAACTTCTTCTTTTATTTTTGTGCCTGGTTTTTTATTTACTACAAAATTAGTTGCTTCAGTTAATATTACTGGTCCGCTTGGTTTTGTATCTTGAACATAATATAGATATCCTGTTCCAAAAACATTAATCATTATTGTGTTCCCTTCTAAAAATGGGCGACCAAGAAAATTCTTCTTTATTATTAAATCATAGTTTTCTGATAATAAATTTACTTCTTTTATGGGTGTAATAATTATCTCTTGAGCAAGAACTGGGCTTACCTTTTTTATAACTACAAAATCTCCAATAGTAACTCCTGCGTTCTGTCTAATATATTGGTCCATTCTTATAATTGGTTCACTATCAGGTATGTTCTTTTCAGGCCAGACTTGAGCAACTGTTTTTTTTTCTCCAATAATTTCTACAACATCCCCAGAAATGATTCCAAGCTTTTGTTTGAGTAACACAGATAAAGTAATTATTCCTTTTCCTATATAATCTCCAAGAGCTTCTTGGACTCTTAATTTAATTTCTTGTTCTTGCATAAATAATCTTTCTTTTGTTTTAATTTAATCTTTCTATAATTGCAAAATAGCTACTCCTATCCATTGTTAATTTAAATCTATAGTT
>Ga0172371_10001294_pt1 | contig 39584 bp, 30 predicted proteins | sample Lak12m_FD_114543 | JGI IMG/M metagenome (GOLD analysis project Ga0172371, IMG submission 114543) | Freshwater microbial communities from Kabuno Bay, South-Kivu, Congo - kab_022012_12m | ecosystem: Environmental > Aquatic > Freshwater > Lake | place: Democratic Republic of the Congo: South-Kivu... | reverse complement strand
GGCAAAACTGGCCCACGAATTCCCTGAAATCAACGAGATCGAGATCAACCCGCTGCGTGTGCTGGCGCGGGGCGCAGTGGCGGTGGATGTAAGGATAAAATAATAGAAGGCGGATAAAGATATTCACTGAATAAACGTGGATGAATATCAACCTGCGCGGTTTTCGGGTCCGTCGCGTTTTAATAATTTACTTAATATATTATCGAAGACCCCTCTGCGGGTCGCCTGAAAGCAGGTGTACCGGATTGTTTTTGTCTATTTAATCAGGTCCGATTCATACTGCGCCGCGAACAACGCTGACGTTCCGCCGGTATGCCAGAAGAGGACCGTCTCCTTTTTGTTGAAGAACCCCTTGCGGATTAAATCCACCATCCCGGCTGCGGCGCGGCCAGTGTAGACCGGGTCAAGCATCAGGCCCTCGTACTTGGCGAATAACTGGATTGCCTCTCGTTCAGCGTCGGTCAGCACACCGTAACCGTCAGCGTTGTATTCCGCATTAACCAGTATCTCCTCGGGGTGGAATTCGATCTGTTTACCCAACCCTGCAGCAGTCTCGGAAGCCAATTTCGCCACGCGTTCCTGTAAAACTTGTTGCGTCTCGTCCACGCTGATGCCGAGAATGTCACCCTGGTAACCAAAGAGGCGCGCCCCAAGCACCAACCCGGCTTGTGTCCCGCCGGAGGAGGAGGCAAAGACGATCCAGTCCAGGCTACCGGTGCCATCAATACGCCCGGAATTTATTTGTTTCACCAGCTCTTCAACTGCGCAGACATAGCCGCGCGCACCGACTGTATTCGATCCTCCATATGGAATGAGGTATGGCTTGCGTCCTTGCGCTTTGGCCTGCTCTAAAGCCTGCTGGAGCATCGCCTCGCGCTGTGATTTTTCTGTAAAGATTAATTGCGCATCGCAAAGGGTATCGAGCAACAGGTTCCCAGAGACTAGACCGGGCTTTTCGCCGGTCAGCACCAGGGTGCAGCCGAGACCAAAACGAGCCGCGACAGCTGCTGTCTGCCGGCAATGGTTGGACTGCACCGCACCGGCTGTGATCAGCAAATTCGCGCCCTGCGACTGGGCATCCGCGATCAAGAATTCAAGCTTGCGGGTTTTATTGCCGCCGAAAGCCAGACCAGTCTGGTCGTCGCGCTTGACCAGGAGATGCGGCCCGCCGAGCATCCGGCTGAGGCGCGGGAGGGGTTCGATGGGGGTGGGGAGGTGAGCAAAGTGAAGGCGAGGAATGTTGTTCATGAGTTTCTCCTAATTGACCGCGAAGAAGCGAAGAGCACGAAGGTTTTTCGCCGCGTAGGGCATCATCTTCTCATGATTGATTTGGGATAGGGAGTGGAGCCGGTGAGGTTGTAAACAACACGTTTGATGCCGTTCTTCATCAGCAGTACATTCCTATTAAGCATGAAACCCAGATGACAATCCATAAGTTTCATGTGAGTGAGCAATTTGCTTCATGCAGTGGGACAATGAGTCGACGGCTTTATTTTCAACAATTAAATTGCCATCAACAAGTTCATCAATCCAATTTCTCTAATAATTACCTGGATGTCGATCATCTTCTTTCTCTTTTTCCTTTATAACTTGTTCTGTCTCTGCGTTCATCGCCTCTTCGCGGTTAATTAACCCCCTGCCGGGTCCGCGCCCTGCCGCGGGATCGCATCACATCCAGGACTTTGGGGATGATTTGCGTATACATCCTGTACCACATCCCGCTGGGTGGAAAATCCCAGGCGCCAAGCGTGCGGAGGACCTGCCCGCCCAGCCCCTCCTTGAAGCGGAAGACACCCCACATCCCATCGCTTTCGTCAAAGACATCTGGTGCACCCCACAGGTCATAAATGGTGCAGCCAACTGATTTTGCCCGCCGCATGGCTTCCCATTGCAGAAGGTGGTTGGGCATCTTCTCCCGGTGGGCCTCGCGTGACATGCCATATAAATAATAAGCCCTGCCTGCAAAATAAAAAATAATAATGGCAGCCACCGCCTGACCTTCGACTTCAGCGATCAAGGGTTCACATGTCGGAAGACCGGAAAGTTGGAAGGTGGAAACCTGGGGTCTTTCTGACCTGCCAACCTGCGAATCCATGAATGTCTGCCAGACGGTTTGGTAATAGCTTTCGTCACGGATAACGAAACCATCGCGCACCGAGGTTTCAGCGTACATACGGTAAAGCATCGGCAGGTCAGTGGACGAACCAATGCGCACAGACACTCCTTTCTTCTCCGCCAGGCGTATGTTATAGCGTGTTTTCTGCTTCATGCGCCTCAGCAGCTCATCTTCAGATGGGGTCAAGTCAACGAGAACAGTATTTCGGAACTGAACCTGGTCGGATGAAAACAACCAGCCACGCCGCTGCAAATCAGTCATCACGGCTTGTCCTAGATGCTTAACAGCAGTTTCTTTTTCGCCAGGGATACCCGTACCCAGGACCACCTCAGGGTCTATCTTAATGAAAATAGCACCCTGATTCTTTGCAAAGGCATGCAGGTCATCCAAAACGCTCGAGCGCAGTTGTTCATCCTCCCAGTTCAGGAGCGGGCCTTTTGGGATATACAAAATACACATTTTACGGGCAAACCCGCTTCCTGGGATAACGCGCTTCAAGATCATCGCTGCTGCTGATGGCTGACTGCTGACCGCAGTCAGCCAGATAAACGGCATTGCCTGCCAGCCATATTTCACCTTCACCTGCGCCCATTCCCATGTTTGGAGCAAATGAGGTTTAGGGAGGCTGGAAATCAACTTATTCCATGAAAAATCCTCGCCGCGATATTTCTCCATCATCTCAGACTCCTTCTTCCCCTGTTGCATTTGCCACTGCTCTCCGGTTCACCAACCCTGCCACCCATCCGCCAAACGTAGAGGTGATACAGCAATGGGTTATAGACTCTATCCAGAGCCACCTTTGCCCGTTGCAACCTGCCTCCAAAGCCGCGTTTGAAGCGATAAACGCCCCACAATCCGTCCTGGCGAGATTCAAATATAGACTCAAGCGTCAATTCGTCTTCATCGGGTACACCCCAGAGATCATAGCTCTCGCAGCAGTGCGCTTTTGCCCAGCGGATGGCTTCCCATTGAAGCAGATAGGTAGGCATCAAATTGCGCGCTTCGTCCGACGACGCGCCGTAGAAATACCATGCCCGCCTGCCTCGCTTGAAGACCATCAACGCAGCCAAGGGTTTGCCCTCTAATTCTGCAACAAGCAGTTCTGCCATGCCTGCCGAGTGAAACAACTCATAAGCGCGACGGTAATACTCCAGGCTATGGACGCCGAAGAAATCACGTTCGCCAGTCGTCAGCATAAGGTGGTGAAAAGAATCGATGTCGTTCCAAGTGCGCACGGTAACACCCTTTTTCACCGCAAGGCGGATGTTATAACGGCATTTTTGTTTCATCCGGGTAAGAAGGTCATTTTCACCACCGCGCAGATCTATGACTAACGTGCGTCGCGGCTGAATGTTATGCTGACTGGTACGGAGTGCGAAGTCTCCAGACTTCGCATTCGGATGACTGGTATCGTTGCACTCCCACTCATCCAGCTCGATCTTTAAGAATATGGCATGATGTGCGTGGCAAGTCGCATCCACATCCGCCCAAAACTGCTCACTGCCCGCTGCCCGCGGCATATTACCTGCTGACCTTTCGATTTCATTCGGAGCGTGGCACTGTCCATTGAATACCGGTCCTTTTGGTATGTAACCAAATGTAAATCCCAACGGTAATCTTCTGAACAGGATCTGCGCACCACATTTCCCGGCAACCAGATGCACTGCATCCCAGCCGAAAGTGGACTTCAACTCGCCCCATTCACCGGTTTGGAGGATGTGGGCGCCGGGATGGTCGCTTAGAAAAGATTGCCAATCAGATAAAGTAATAATGGGCATAAATGGATGGCGGGTATCAAAACCTGCCCTACTAGTGACGGCTGGTAAGCAACCCGCCCGGTTGAATTATTCCGGTTATCGGCAATTCACGAAATGCTCTGGCAGATATTTACACCGAATGCACGCGTAACCGAGACAAATCCGCCCCACCCGGGTTGGATATGGTGATCCAGCATAGGGTTCATGAAGCCTGGGGATCAGACCATCCGATAATCAAATAACCGAGGTTAGATCCAGCGGGGGAGTAGCGCGCACGGTGGCGCTGGGGATGGTGGTATCCAGGAGGTCGAGGATGGCAGCTTTCTCCCCATCCTGAGCCAGGCGAAAAAGCTCGCTAATGGTCTTTTGCAAGGCACCGGCATCCAGGATGGACTCCTCCTCCACCACGCGGAAGATCTCTGGGTGGGCAGTGGGCTGGTAGTGCATCCCTTCATCCCAGAGGTCTTCGCTCAATTTTTCGCCGGGACGGATTCCAGTGTAGTTAATCTCGATATCCTTTCCCGGTTCCAAGCCTGAGAGACGGATCAGGTCCTCAGCCAGACTGAGGATGCGCACCGGCTCTCCCATGTTCAGCAGGAAGATCTCGCCGCCCTGTCCCATCGCTGCGGTTTGCAGGACGAGGTGAACGGCTTCCGGTATAGTCATGAAGTAACGCTTCATGTCGGGATGGGTAATGGTGACCGGACCGCCGCGGGCGATCTGCCGCTTGAAGAGCGGTACAACACTACCTCGGCTACCCAGAACGTTCCCAAAGCGAACGACTGAATAAGCATTCCCACTGCGGAATGCCGAGTCCAGCACAATCATTTCGGCAATACGTTTCGTCGCGCCCATCACATTGGCTGGGCGGATGGCCTTGTCGGTTGAGATCATCACCAGCCGCTCCACATCGCAAATAGCAGCCGCCTCTACAATATTACGCGTCCCGATTATGTTATTGGTTACTGCCTCCTCCACGTTGGCTTCCATCAGTGGGACGTGCTTGTGCGCCGCAGCGTGGAAAATGACCTGTGGATGGTGGTCCTTGAAAATAGTCATCATGTGTCCCTGGTCACGGATATCGGCGATGACCGGTTGAATCGAAAGGGAGGTGTAGTTATCGCGCAGTTCCAGCAGTGCCTCAAAAATACTATTCTCACCATGACCCAGCAGCACCAACTCACTCGGTCCCCAGCGGCCAATCTGGTGACAGATTTCCTTGCCGATCGAACCACCCGCCCCGGTCACGAGAACGCGTTTACCACCCAGGGCCGCGCCAACCAGCTCGGTCTGGATCTGGATCGGCTCACGCCGCAGCAGGTCGGTGATGTCCACCTCACGCAGGCGATTCACGCTAACCTTTCCGCCGAGCAGCTCATATAGGCCGGGCATGCTTCGTGAAGGGATGCCGTTCAGACGGCAGATATCTGTCACCATGCGGACGATGCGGCCTCCCGCGCTGGGTATGGCGATGATCACCTCATCCACGCGACGGGTGTGTAGAACCCGAGCCAAGTCAGAGAGCTTGCCAATCACCGGCACGTTGTGGATCTTGTGCCTTTGTTTGGCTGGATCATCATCCAAGAAGCCGAGTGGCGTCAGGCTTAGCTGGGGATTTTTTTGCATTTCGCGCACCACAAGAGCACCGGCGTCGCCTGCGCCAATGATCAGGGCGTTGAGGACCTTGCCAGCGGGACGTTTTTCGGCTGCTGCCCGGCTTTCTGCAACCAACCGCAATGAGAGGCGGAACCCCCCGATGCAGACAAGTGAGAGCATCCAGTCTATCGCCAAGACCGAGCGTGGGAAGCCAATGAACAACTGAAATGAGAAAAGTGTGATCATGATGGCCGAAACAACCCCTGCTGCGACTGTCACGGCCATGCTGATCAGCTTCAGCTCGTTGGTGCTGGCGTAAGCCCACTGCCTTCGGTACAAGCCAAAGAGGTAATAAACCGCCGGTTTAACGATGAAGCTCACGCCAATCATCCAGTAGGCAGAAGGAAGGTAGAAGTAAAAGTAGATACCCTCCAAGCGCAGTGCGTACGCGCCCAGGATGGAGGCAATGGTCAACAGGATGTCTATCAGGACGACGATGCGATTGCGGATATTCGGGCGGAATCTCAGGTTCATTGATGGATCCAATCCAGGGTTTTGCGCAGGCCATCCGCCAGGGATATGTCCGCGCGGAAACCGAGGTAACGCGCCGCTTTTCCAGGATCACCCACCGAGCGGTAGATATCGCCTGGACGTGGCGCAGCAAAGTTGACATCAGGCTGGCGTGCTGAGAATCCGGAAAGTTCCTCCAATAGATCGAGCAGGCTGGTCTCGTGACCGGTGCAGATGTTGAAAACTTCGCCAGCAGCATCTGATTGCGCAGCCAGAAGGTTGGCGCGAGCCACGTCTTTTACGTAGATGAAGTCGCGGCTTTGTTTACCATCACCAAAAATGGTTAGCGCTTCACCCGCTGCCAGCTTGCGCAGGAAAATAGGGATTGCCGCGGCATAGGGCGAATCGGGACATTGGCGCGGTCCGTAGACGTTAAAATAACGCAGGGAAACGACAGGCAACCCCCAGGTCCGCGTATAGAGTCGGGCGTAAAGCTCGTTCACCTGTTTGGAAAGCGCGTAAGGAGAGCGCGGGGCGAGGGCTGTCTCCTCTGTTGTTGGGAAGACATCCGTATCCCCATAAACTGCTGTGCTCGAGGATAGCACCATTTTTCCCACCCCGGCTTTACGTGAGGCTTCGAGTAGGGAGACTGTACCTCCCACATTGATATCAAAACATGTTTGCGGATCGAGCAAGGATTGGGGCACAGAGATGAATGCAGCAAGGTGGAAGACCAATTCCATATCGCTAACTGCATTATTAAGAGCGGATGGATCGCGAAGGTCACCTTCCTGGATTTCCAGTTTAGCTCCCAAACCTGTAAGGTTATCCCGTCGACCGGTTGAGAAGTTATCCAGCACACGAACGGTGTCGCCGCGTTGCAGGAGGGCTTCCACGAGATGTGAACCGATGAACCCGGCTCCACCTGTTACAAGTGCTTTCACCATGCTATCTCCCGCGCATCCCAAAGACCTGTCCAACTGTGCGCAGCAGGATGACGAGGTCCATCAGCAGGTTGCGGTGCTTGATGTAGTAGAGGTCATATTCAAGCTTGACAGCCATTTCTTCAACTGTATTATAGTAGCTATAGTTGACCTGTGCCAGACCTGTGATCCCCGGCTTGACCAGCAGGCGCGCCCGATAGAAGGGGATTTGCTTTTGGAACTCGCTGATCCACTCCGGACGCTCGGAGCGTGGTCCAACCAGGCTCATCTCGCCGCGCAACACGTTAAAGAATTGTGGCAACTCGTCAATATGCGTCTTACGCAGGAAAGTGCCCACCTTTGTGATGCGGCTATCCTTTTCCAGGGTCAATCGGACGCCGTCCTTTTCGGCATCCTGGCACATGGTGCGAAATTTATAAGTTTGATAGGGCTTGCCACCTTTACCAGAGCGGATCTGCTTGTAGATGACCGGTGGACCACTCTCGAGCAAAATGAGGATGGATGCCAGCGGGTAGATCAACGCGAAAATTGATATTCCGATCATGCTGCCGAAGATGTCGAGCAGGCGTTTACCCGCCTCGTAGAACCCACCGGCGCGCGCTTGATCCACGAAGGAACGGAGCAGCCAATCCGATTCCAGGTGATGGACAGGAACACGTCCCATCATCTCCTCGTAGAGCGTGGGCATTGGCGTGACCTCGATGCCACGTTCTTGGGCGTCGAGAATGGTCTGGAAGGTGTCACCCTTCATCTCACCGGTGATGGCTACTACGATATCGCTCACGCTTTCCCTGGAGACCAGCTCCAACAGGCTTCCACTGTTACTAAGAACCGGGAATCCTTCCTCCTGCCGACCAAGTTTCTGAGGGTCATCATCCACGAAACCGACGAAGAAGAAAGGTGGAGGCCAGAGGTTTTTATAAGCCTCGGCAAGCCGTCTTCCAGCTCTCCCCGCGCCAACGACAAGCACCCGGCGATTCAAAGCCGATGTTGTAAAGATACGAATGTAAGCCAGTCTCCACAGCAAGGTAAGAATGGATGCGGTAATGAGGAAGGCTGCGATCCCTATCCGGTTCAATGTACCTTGCACAAGCACATAGATGATCGCATAGATGATAAAACCGATCAACGCGGCGATCGCGATCCCATTTACGGTCTTTCGCCAATTATGGGCGCGATGAATATCGTAAAGCCCGACCAAAAGAACCAGCCATGCCAGAGGCAGGAAGTAGAACCATAAAGTGACGCGTTCCTCCAGGAAAGAAAGCGAAAAATTGAACCACAGGTCACGCTGCCCCCAGATGTAAAGCGATATGAACAAGGCAAGGAGAGCGGCGATTACATCCCCAGCGAGCAAAATTCCGCGTTGTTCGTGCGGGCGAACACGCCAACGAGCAGAGGGTGGAGTGGTTTTCGAGCCTGGATCGTCCATGGATTACTTAATCATACTCCATAAAAAGCCTGACCCCCAGGCAATGTGCATAACGGCTATTGCAGATGGGAAACCTATCACCAGCATCCATTTTCGCTGGCGGAAAGCGACCAGGAAGCCAGCAAGGAGGAGGACCAACGCATAAAGCATCACCTCGCCAGCCAGCAGCCAGCGAAAAAAAGGGAAACAGGTGGCAAGGACGATCCATGCGATCAGGCTGAGGACGAACAACGGTGGCAACGCCTGCCTCCAACGCAGTGTTTCCGGGTAACGCTTCAACATCTTCCGCTTCCAATAGCCATAGCGCCAGAATTGCCGGGCCAGTGCGGTCAGCGTGGGGCGGGCGTAGTAAATAGAGCGGATGGCCGGATCAAGCCAGATGCGTCCACCGGATTTCCGGATGCGGGTATTAAACTCATAATCCTCGTTGGTCAGCAGCGTTTCATCGAAGAAACCGACAAGGGCAAGCTGTTCACGCTTGAAAGCACCAAATGGAACGGTATCTACGTATGAGGCTTTTACGGCGTGACGGTAAAGGGCATCGCCGACGCCCAACGGATGTGCCGAGGCCGCAGCGATGGATGCGGCAATCCACCCATCCGCTCCGGGATGTATCTCCCAAATGCCACCAACATTCTCCCCGAGGCCAGCCTCCAGTGCCTCCACGCAGCGCGCCACGTAATCCGGGTACGGCGTTGAGTGTCCGTCCAACCGAAGGATGATCTCTCCCTGCGCCTTACGCAAGGCGCGATTGAGTGCTGCCGGGATAATGCCCGCCGGATTATCCACCACGACGATAGGCAGGTCTGGGTGCGCCTCGGCGAAAGAGGCGATCTCATTGCGTGTATTGTCGCTCGACATGCCGTCAGCGATCACCACCTCCAGCCGGGTGCGCTGAAAGGTCTGAGCGTAAATGGCTTCGAGAAGGTTATGGATGGTGTTTTGCTCGTTATAGCAGGGCACGATGATTGAGACGTGGGGAGGCATTCGAAATCACCGGTTACGGGTTACGGTTGATGGATGAACCGTTATCCGTAATAAGTGTTACTTTATACTTGACACCTGGAATGTGACAGACTTACCCGCAGATGGCAACCACCTCGATCTCGACACTGGCACCCTTGGGTAAACCCGCAACCGCGACAGTGGTACGCGCCGGTGGGTTCTGGGAGAAGAACTCGGCGTAAATGGCATTCATCTTGGAAAAATCAGCCATATCCCTTAGGAAGACAGTGGTTTTGAGGACGTTCTCCAGGCTTGTACCCGCCGCAGCGAGGACGTTCTTAAGATTGGTGAGGACCTGGCGTGTTTCGGCCTCGATTCCTCCTAATACGAGCTCACCCTTGATGGGGTCCAAGCCGATTTGTCCGGCTGTAAAGACCAGTTCTCCTGTCTGGATGGCAACCGAGTACGGTCCGATAGCGCGCGGCGCCTTGTCGCTGAGGATGACTTTCTTTTCATGGATACCAGGCATATTTACCTCGTTGGAATGGATTGGCCTTAATTCTACTGCAAAAGGGACGTGGAAACGCAGATAAATTTCTAAGAGCTTTTCTTGACAATCTCCCTCTCTGCGTGTAAAATCACACCCGCCTAATAACGGGAAAGTATGAGGAAGATAGCCAGGCCGAGATAGCTCAGTTGGTAGAGCACGCGACTGAAAATCGCGGTGTCGTCAGTTCGATTCTGACTCTCGGCACTCCCGGCTGGAAAGCGAGGCCACTTGCGGGCGTGGTTCAGTGGTAGAACGTCTCCTTGCCAAGGAGAAGGTCGTGGGTTCTACCCCATATATGGCCGAAAAGGCCAAATAATAGCAAGATACCCCCGCCTATGGGGGTATTTTTCATGCCGCGAAAAAGGATGAACGTCTCCGGTTTTTCTCTCATAATTCAGTTTCCAGCATCGGAAAGGCCGTGAGGCAAATCGTTCCATAGTCCAATGTGTTAGATGGTGCAACATTGCGCGAAGCACCTGATTGCATTTCTTGCCCATCTTCCCGCCCTCGAGCGAGGTGATTGGACCTACCACGGCATCGGGTTTTAGGAGTGTAATGAGGGCAATATATTGTTGTTTGGTTATCATGCCCACATGGTATCATGTGAGCTATTCAAGCGAAAGTCATGAAGGAATAAGAGCGTTAGGCACTGAAGAACTCTCTGCCTTCGATTATTTCCGTGTGAACATTAGTAATTCCACCTTGACTCATCTACTTTCATCTTGTATAATAACGAAGGGTGAATTTTAGTAATATAAGGCGAGATGGATATTTCACCTTCTTCCCCTACCCTTCCACTCTCCGACATCCTCGCCGATGTCTTTGATGGCCCGCGCCGCGTCCAGTTCGAGACGCACGGCGCGCCATATATCCGCCTGGGAGACCTGGATGCGGGTGAGATTTACTTCGACCCTTGCCAGACGATTGCGCCGCTTGATTTGGAGCGGCGTTTTTATTTGCGTTCTGGCGATGTCCTGGTCAGCAAGACAGGCGACGAGCCGCGGGCGGTAGTCACGCCCGATGAAGCCCAGGGGGCTTTGGTGGCCCCCGATATTTACTGCTTGCGCGTGCAAACCGAACGGTCCTCGCCCACCTGGTTGGCCTATTTCCTGAACACAACTTATGGCCAACGACTTTTGAGTGAGCGCATCGCTGGCGCAACGGTGCGCCGCTTGCGCATGGCTGAATTACGTTCATTGCCGTTATTGTTGCCCCCCTTATCATTGGTGCAGGAGATTGAAGCCCTGGAGCAGCAGGCCCAGGCGCACACCCAATCTGCGCACGAGCTTTGGGCGGCCATCTTGACCGGTATGTATGCAGAGATTGATGAACGATCAGGTTGCCGCACCGACCCCTATGCGATTGATGTGGATAATTTCCTGGCACCGCCGGGGGCGGAAAAGGTGTTCCGCCCGCTGAACGAAGTGGCCAAGATTGCAGTCTCCAGTCGCAAGACACTCAAACCCGACCAGGTAGTTCACTACGTCCAGGCCTCGGACATTGACCCACAGAGCTTTTTATTCCGCCGTTTGCGCAGCGCTTTTGCCCAGGATTTACCTAGCCGTATTCGCCTGCCGCTGCAAGCCTACCAGGTGCTGCTGTTGGCTTCCGGCAGCAATCTGGGCACCCCGGCCCATCCAGTGGCCGTGGTGGATGCAAAGCTGCATGGTGGCTTTGCATCGAACGCTTTCCTGGCGCTAGAGTTTACCGAGACACCGATTTATTATGCCATTGCGCTCAAGCATCCCCTCGTTCTCACCCAACTCCGGCGCATGGCGGTTGGTCCGGTGGTCAGCACGCTGCGCAAGAAGGATATTGTCCACTTGCGCATACCGCAGCTCGGCGCGGTGTGGCGGCAGGATTTCAATGACCGGGCGCAACTGGCTTGGGAGCGGCGCACATTGGCCCTGACGCTGCGCCGCCAGGGGTTGGATAAGGCTGAAGCGTTCATTGCGCAAACCTTGGCAGGAGGAGCAGGATGATCACAGACCAAGTTGTGACCTTACTCTCCAATGGCCAGGCAATGACCGAGGCTGAACTGGCCGCGCACATCCCTGACTTGGCCGGCCAGCCGCATGGCCCGGCGGTTCTGCGCCTGCTGCTGCGCCTGGATCGGCGTTTCCGCCAGCATGAGGGACGCTGGCTGCTGCGCGCCGGCGTCAGCGGCCCCGGCAAGCTCATTCGGGTGGCCTTGCAAAGCTACTTCCAAGCCCACCCACGCGGCGAAATGCTCAAGCACCTGATCCCCGCCATCGTCACCCAAACCGGGCAACCATCCGAGGAAATCGAACGATTCATCCTGCAAACCTACCGCCAAGTTGGCGGCATGATCCTCAACCAACCCAAGGAGCACAAATAATGGCCGGCAAGAGACCCAGCACCGAAAAACAAGCCACCCTCGAGCGCATGCGACAGCGCCTGGCAGAATTAGGCTACTCGCAGCTTACCGAAGACCTGCCCCTGGTGGAGGTTGACCCCGCAGCTCCGGCCGCCTGCGCCCTGGCGGCGTTGGACGGTGAAGAAGTGGTAGTCTTCTGTTACCCGGTGGATAGCGGCCTGGCGCAGCAAGTGGCGATCCAGGATGAAGGCGTGTTCTGGTCACGCCTGGTGCAGGGCGAGCGCATTGCCCATTTTGTTTGGGTCAGCGATGGCGAGTTTGATTACTTCTTCGATAACAACAAGAACACTTCCATCGCCGAACTGCCCGTACAGGCCGATTGGCGGAATGTGGTGCGCGGTATCAGCGACGACCGCAAAAAGCACCTGATCGAGATGTCGGAGGAATTTGCGCGCGGCAATTGGCGCTACATCCAGCGCAAATTCAACGAGCTGCACGAGCGCCTGTACCCGGCTGGCGGCTTTTCTTCGGCCAATGAAGCCATCGATGAAATCTGCCGCCTGCTGTTCATGAAAACTCATCTAGAGTCCCACCCATCCTACACGGTGCACGCCTTGAACGGCGAACGCCTAGCCGATGTGCTCAACTCAGATAATATCCGCCGCGGCGGCGTTAAGGCCGTTCAAGAAGTCAAAGATGCTTTCAAAGAGCTGGCTGCCCTTCCCGAATACATCGCCACCGACCTGACCGGCGCCCAGAACACCATCTTCCCGGCTGACGATTATCTCCGCCTGAGCAGCCCGGAAAACCTGGCTTTTGCGGTAGAAATCTTCCAGGATATTCGCCTAATCCCCGACCCTCACGACAAGCGCCAGGTGCATGAAGACCTGCTGGGCTGGGCGTATGATGTTTTTTTGCGAGGCAAGTATGACGGCTCCGGCGGGCTGGCCACTTACCTGACGCCCAGCCAGGTGACCGAGTGTATGGCACAGATGGCCTTTCACGATATCAGCGACGAGGAGATTTGGGCTGGGTACAAAGGCATCGGCAATCCCAACTCGCGCCCGGAATTCCTGATGGGTGACATTACCTGTGGCACGGGCCGCTTTATCATTGCCGGGCTCAAACAGATCAAGGATCGCATTCTCGATACCCTGGGCAAAAGCGATGAAGAAAAGCGCTGGTGGCTGAACCAGGTTAAACGCTACAGCTTCTTTGGCGCAGACCAAGCCGCTGGCTCGCTGATCAAGGCGCGACTGAACATGCTGCTATACGGCGATGGACACTCGCAAATCCTGCACGTGGAAGATTCGCTCGTCGACCAACACATTGACCGTTTGATCGGCAAATTCAGCCTGATCCAAACCAACCCACCCTTCGGCAAAGGCAAATATGACAGCAGCAAAGGCAAGAACTACTTAAATGGCCTGGAGAAGTTGCGTAGCAACAAGCTGTTTTACCATCCAGATGTTCAGCACTTACTGGACGACCCGCGTTACCAATGCGAGCTGGGCTATAGCTGGACCAGCGACCGTAACAAGAAGAAGCCGCTCGAAAACGCCGACCCGGCCAGCCTGTTCCTGGATCGCAACCTGCAATTGCTCAAACCAGGCGGGCGGCTGTTGATCGTTCTACCGGATGGCATCCTATCCAATTCCGGTGACAAGTACATTCGCGAATACTTGATGGGCTTGAGAGATGAAAAGACCGGCGAATTCTTCGGCGGCAAAGCCGTGGTCAAGGCGGTGGCCTCACTGCCCACCCAAACCTTTGCCATCAGCGGCACCGGCGCCAAGACCAGCTTCTTGTATGTGCAGAAGAAAGGCACATATACGGTTGGCGGCCAAACGATCACGGTAGATCGCCAGGGGCCGATTTTCATGGCCGTGGCTGAGCACGTCGGTTATATCAAGAAAGGCAATGATGAATTACCCGACCCGGCCGGAAATGATCTAAAGCCGATTGCAGAAACTTATTCTGCAAAGAGGTAGCATCAATGGATCATACTTGGATTGCCCCCAATGAAATTGACGATTTGTTGAACCCCAACTATTATCGGGGCATCTATCTTGATGCTACCAGAAAAGTAAACCTTGATGGTCGTCAGAGAACATTGGCATCAATATCCTATAAGATAGCAGACGGGCCTTTTGGGAGTCAGCTAAAAACTGATGAATACATCTCTAATGGCATCCCTTTGTTTAGGGTATCAGATGTTCAAAATCTATCAATAAACCTTACTGACATTGTGTATATATCGCCAGAAAAACAGAGGCAGCTATCTCGTAGTAAAGTGATCCCTGGTGACATCTTAATAACCAAGGCTGGCCGTATTGGTTCATCTGCTGTTGTTCCCCAAACAATTCAACAAGCAAACATAACTTCCCACTTAGCTCTTATCCGACTTAAAAATAGTATTGATCCATATTTTGTTGCAGCCTTTCTTGAGTCTAAATACGGAAGGTTATTATCAGAAAGGTCCAGCCACAAGTCAACTCGACCTGAGCTTACGAAGACAGAAGTCGAAAAAATCCCAGTTTACTTGCCCAATCTAAAAATCCAGACCTACATCGGCGATAAGGTGCGCCTGGCGGAAAAGTACCGGGAAGAAGCTCGCAAGCTTTTTACAGAAGCTCAAACTATATTTGCTGAGGCGGTAGGAGCATCTGAGTTTACCCCCCGGTCGAATAATACCAACATCATACAATCAAAGCAAATGACCGAGAGATTATCGGCTGAATTTCATTTACCTAAATATTACGATCTTGAAAATCATCTTGCCTCGCTTGGTTGGCCTGTTCAATGTATTGGCGATTTACTCCGCGAACCGATCATTCGCTTATCAAGCCCTGTTTCAAATAACACACCAGGATATCCATGTATTCTGACATCTGATATTGAACCTTATTTTATTGAGTGGGAAACACCCAGCCTTTGGATATCAACTGAAGACTATCACGAATGGAAAGGAATTTTAGGGCCCAATGATGTAGTTTACACATCTGTTGGCCCCCCTGTAGGAGAGGCAGCTGTTGTTCTTGGGACTCAATTACCCATGGTAATTGGCGGAGACGTTTCGATCCTCCGAACGAACCAAGATCTCCATCATGGTTACTTGGCGTTATTCCTTAATTCGATTTTTGGCCAAATGCAGAATGAGCGGTATGCCAGAGGTATTCGCCAAAGGCGCGTTTATCCAGATGATATTGCGTCCTTTTTGATCCCGGTCTTGCCCAAAGACACTCAAAGCGCAATTGGCCAAAGAGTTGTGCGTTTTGAGGTATTCAATATGATTTCCCGGAAGTTGATCAAACGCGCTATTCAGAATATGGAAAGCTTGATTGATGACACATTAGATACGGTACAGATCATGTCCGGGGTTATCCAACCGGAAAGCTGGGAAATTGTTCAACGGGAGTTAGAACAACAAGAATATGCCTGATCTATCCCCAACCTTCCTTCAGCCGATATTAGCGCACTTGCTGCACTGGGGAGAACTCTCCAGCGCCGAGGCGCGCCGGCAGAGGGCGGAGGCAGGGTTAGCTATACTGGCGAATGGCAGGATGGTTCAAGCCACACCGGATGTGTGGTTGATTGGGCCAGCCTTACGCCGCTTGCTGCCAGTAGCAAGCCTGGAAGAAGCCTGGCAGCAGGCTTGCTGGTCACTGCCGGCCTACCAGGGCTACTTGAGCGGCCTGGCTGCCGGCGAAATCGCCCGGCGCGGGCTGGAAGGCGCTGACGATTTAGTGGAGCGCTGGGTCGAGCAGCAGTTATCAGGGCGGGCGCAAGATTTCAATGCGTTTTTGGATGCGGTTGAACAGGACCTTGGCGCGCCGCTCATCGAATCCACGCCTGGAGCGCTTGTTCAAGCGGTTGAGCGCCGCTTGCTCAACATAGCCCAGGGTTCGGGGTTGGATATCCCCGCCTGGAACGCTGCGCTGTTAGGCGTGAACGCTCCAGCTGACGCTATTTTCCAGGCTGCCCTGGCGCGCGGCGCGTTGAGTGGAAGTGTGCCTGAAACGGGAGTGGAGACATTAATAACTGAACTCCCTTGCCCGATGAGTGACTTGAACCCGGAATTGGCGCGGCCCACGGGCCGCTGGGTGCTGTGCCCGCAACTGGAGTGTCCCAACCCGTTGCAGCACACCGCTCTGGCGGTTGACCCCGCCTGGCGCATCCGTCGTTATGGGTACAGCAGCGTTCCTTTGTTGGCAGAAGGAGAAGGTGGAGCCGACCTAACGCCAGCCAGGGTGCAGGCCGCTTTTTGCCAACACCCCCTGTCGTGGATCACGATTCAACTTGGCTTGTACGCCCAAATCCAGGCTAATTCAGGCGCAAGCGAAACGTTGCGCTTGGCGCTGGAGAAAGACGCGGATGGCAGCCTGCGCGACCTGCGCATCGAACTACCCAGCGGCACCAGGCGGCGACTGAGCGAAGCCTTGCCGGCGCTGCTTTCGGCACTGGGGTTCCAACTCCTCCTACCGTTTGGTAAACTCTCCACACCGGCGCTGGCTTCCTGGCTTGAGGCGCTACTGCAAGCGGATATTTTAGCCATCCGCAGCGATGGCGTGTTTCTTAGTGACGCCTTTGTGCGGACAGCCTTTACGTCACAGCATTTCCAAGTGCTGGTCAAAACGCCAAAGCCCTACCGAGTACGGTTGATTGAGATTCTCAAGGGGAAGTGAGAGAAGCAATGAAGCTGACCTTATATGAGCAATTTACCCGTAGGCAGGTGCATGATTTATTCGATCCCACCTCTCAATTCACACCCCAAGCAGGAAGTTGGGGTTTATGGGGTATTGTCCCGATTCCCGGAAAAATCGGGGATTATGTTTTCTTTGTTACCTTTGGCATAGAGCAAGCCGGGCATCACTTTGATGAATGGGTCAGCCGGGACGGTGTCATCAACTGGCAATCGCAGCCTCGTCAGGGCTTGGCTGACCGGCAAATCCAACAGTTCCTTCACCACGATCCTACCAATAACAATATCTATCTTTTTCTGCGAACAAAACATACCGACCCTTATTCCTATCTCGGTCAGTTAGCTTATCATGCACATGATCCTAAGCGTGAACGACCTGTGTACATCCAGTGGCAGATCCTTGACTGGAACCCGCCATTGGCACACTTGGAAGCCATAGGTCTGACATTTCGTGTCGAAGAGCCGCAGCCTGCCACGCAAAGTGTTGGTACCACATCCTTTGAGTGGCGCGGGTCGAGATATGAAATCCAGCTCGATGATTTATACGCAAGGATACGGGAAGTAATTCTCTCTGGTTTACCAGCAGAGGCTACTCGGTATCGGGATTGGTATGTGGAATTAGATGGCCAACGCATTTCCACAAAATGGATTTTTCACCTGATCACAGATGCAGAATATAACGAGTTTGATGGACCGACTGCTAGATACAAGCTGCAACAAATAGGAATAACCTCTATTTATGCATCAGTAGTAGACTACAGGACTCAACCGAAGTCCTTTCATACTTTTGACAAGGCATCAAATATAGTAAGGGAAGCTCAGATGGCTCGGAATTATATATACTCAACAATTAGTCAACTAAAAAAATTTTTCATAGACCTTATTCTATTAGGAGAAATAAGGCACGACAAGTTAGGAAAGTACTACCTTAATGATTCCCACAAGCTAGATATATTAGAATCAGGGCTTGTTTGTTCCAATCCCTTTTCGTGGGTTGCCAGTCCGCGCTTACTTAGTATGTTGCCAATAGCTGATATCAAAGAGTTTGAGAGTAAATTATCCATTGATGAATGGGAGTATGGCTGGAGAAATTTCCCTGAGCGCGCTTTCCGTCTAGAAAACGCTCAAATATTTTCTCAGCTCAATTACGATTACGCAAATACTCCCAAGCAGGAAACCTTTTATGAAGATAATATTTGTCGTCCAGTTTTCTTGTATCAATATCTACCATCTGAAGACTGGGAGGATTGGTCAATTGATAAGTTTTTGAAATTACACCGGCTTTACACAGAACCGAAGCTGTTTGTTCACAGTACCTTACCAATCCAAAACACGTACGGAGGCTTGGTAGAATTCCAAGATGCCGTTTGGCGCGCCGCTTTTTATTGGTTGATGATGCAATTGATCATCCTTTCAGACACTGAGACCGGTGTGGTCTATGATCCCCAGATCTCTGTCTACCTCTCCGAGGGCTGGCGCGATAGCAGCGCAGCTCGTCTGTTCTTACGAGGCGAGTGCATTGGCGAGCTCGCTGATTGCCTTCCAAACCTGATGGCGTCGTTCAAATGGGTGTGGGTGAACCGCAGCGACAGCGCCAGCGAAAATAACCAGGCGTGTTTAGGTTTATTGCGGCTGTTATTAAAGATCGAAATCGCTGAATTGGCGAAAGATGGGCGCCTGATATTCAATGATGCCTATCGCCGCCAGTTATTTGAAAACCAGGCAAAAGCTAGGCTGCATTATCTGCATTCCAAAGAGGCGCGGGATAAACTACGTGAAACGATCAAGGGATTGGCAGGGTAAAGCGATGAGCGACCCAATGCAACCAATCACACGAATTGGTTTGAACAAGCTTTTCCTTTGGATGGAGGCTGAACGCCTGGAAAGCTATCCGGAAGCCTTTGCCAGGTTGCAGGCAGATCAGATGTACACCAAGGAGATGCTGATCAAGGAAGTCTTTGGCTTGGTCTATAACGAAAACGGCAACCCGAATCATCCGGTCCGCAGCGATTTTATGCGTAATTTATTCGGGCTGGAAATCGCCGGTCCTGAGAAGGTGTCGATCCGGGGGATCAATGCCTTGCGCGAAATTGAGCCAAAGGTCTTTGCCCCCACGCCGATGGCGCTGGAGATCGGGCAGGCATACTTGCGCCGGGATGAGCCAGCCTGGCTGCAAGGGCTGGCGAAGATGATTGCCCGTTATGAGGTGCGCACGCGCCTTATGCTGTACCTGCTCGGTAAAGGCGAGGGTTACCTGGTATTTCCCAACGAGGAATTTTTTGGCTTCGGTTCCAGCCATGCTGAGCTGCTGCAGTCAGAGAATAAGATCGAACTCTTCGCTGAGTGCGCCAAAGCGTTCAATGCGTTGTTGCAGGAACACCGGTCGGTTGCGCTGGGGCGCTGGTGGACTGATGCCATCTATGCCGAAGGCCTGGAGATTGCGCCTGAATACGTCTTCGAGGGGCTGCGCGACCCCGCCCCACCCACGAATAAACTCAACAGCCGACTGAAGATCAGCCTGTTTGTGATGAAATACCTGGGCATCATCCAAAGCCAGGGCGGAGAATGGACGGTGAATCCGATCCGCATCCTGGAGGTGCTGGGACCTGAAATTACCCAGGATTTTGTACCAGTTGATGAAATATCACTACCCCTGACCCCCTTTGAATGGATCAAGGCATGGCAAAGCTCAGCCCAAGATGAAGCTGGTTTTATCGTCGTCAACGCGCTGGTGAGGCAATGGGCTGGACGCAAGAAGATCCCACTACCCCAGGCAGAGACAGAATTGGACGCCTGGATGCGTGAGCAGAGCTATCATAGCCGCGTACGGATCATCGCCATGCATCCTGGCCAGCCTAGGCTAGGGCGCGGCCTGTATGGCGATTATGGTGCCCGCAAGATTAAGTTCGAGATTATTGAACAGTAAGGAGTGAAAAAGATGGCTAATCCCTGGTCAAAAAATGGCGTTGCGCTTTATCCCCCAAAATACCCGGTTGTCGGGCAGAGCCGCGTATTTAATGCGCTGGTCAATTTTCGCCAACAATTTTCAGAGCAAGGTGACCTCAGTCACTTTTTTGTAATGATCGGTGATTGGGGATTAGGTAAAACGCGCATCGGTTATGAACTGGTGGCTGAAGCGACCGGCCGCATCGACGAGTGGTTGCTGGATCCGTTGCGGGAATTTATTGCGCCCAACACCAACCGGCGCGTCTTAGCGCAACAATTCGCGGATGGGGTGCTGCCATTGTTTATTGATTATCGCTCAGTGACGGAAAACCTAGCAGCTGACCTGTGGACCGCAAAAGTGGCGTGCAACGCGCTCAGCTTGCTTTGGGAAAGACCTGCGGATCTGCGTGTCTCGCCGGATTTGCTGGATGACCTCGTCGCGGCACTGAGAGCTAAAGGGGTGAACCTAAAAACCTTGCAGCAGGCAATGAATAACGGCGAAAATTGGCAGAGGCAGTTGGAAAACGCCATGCAGATACTTAGAGATAACGGCATACGTTACCTGTGGGTAATTGTGGATGAGATCGAAACCCCAAGCGATTTGAAACGCAATCCAGAATACCTACCTGGCAAAGAAGTCGAAGAAGAGGACCTGGCAATGATCAGTCAGGTTATTAAGGAAGCGCGTTACCGCGAGGAATTTCCCTATATTAATTTCCTGCTTCTCTGTTCTTTAGGGATGAGTGATGCATTTCAGTCCGGTTCACTCAGACGACGAGCAGATATCCTCGTTTTGGAGCCTAATCGAATCTACGATCTCAAAACATTTCAAAACCACCTGGCGCAGGCTGGCGTGTCGGTGGATTACCCGGTGGGCACACTGGAGGGGGTTTTCATTGTCACGAATCGTAACTTTGGCTGGTTCAATAAAGTGATGAGCGCCGTGCACGCCATCTGGGAAGATGCCGAACAGCTTGGGAACCCGTTTGATTCAGCCTGGAAATTGATCCAGACATATGCATTGGGAGCGGCAAGCAACAAAGAAGTTTTTGACTTAGCGATACTTGAGGCGATGAGTGGTATCCAGAAAGGCAACCCGGAGGAAGTCCTGGCCCAACAGATGATCTATGGGCAGCTCCCTGTGTTAATCCATCCACAAGTCACGTTAGCGGAGATCACCCAACGCTTGCTGAAAGCAAATATCCCCGGCGTTGGCGATGCTTTTGCGCGCTTGAGCCAGATCCATATTGATGCAAATACTTTAGCGAATGAATTGCTAAAACCTGAATATGGATTTAAAAAATCAGAGCAATTCGGGGATGAATACTACAACCCATTTACCGAATTTAGTCTGAGCGGGGTGCTCTCTGCTTTGCGCGCCTTTTCGATTTCAGTGGACGATGGGGAAGATTTCGTAATCTATGACAATTTGGAGCAGTTTGCCGAGCAATTAGCCTCACTGTATCCACGTGAGTTGATTCAAAGCGGTAAAAGTATCGAGCAGGCTGCTGGCCCACTGCATAGCATCTTTTCCCACTATATAGTCAAGCATAAAGAATATATCGGGGCTTCTTTCAAACTGCTTAAAAAGATCGACGTCAAGATGGGCGGCGAAGGCAGGCAAGTAACATTCTTCCGGGATCGTACCCTGGATCCAAAAGTTGAGACTTACGCTCAGGAGCAAGCCAAGCATGCCAAAACGCGCATGAACGCCATTTGCAAGGGAATGGCGAACGTCTTGGATGATGTGGACCATCCCTGGCTAAATGACATCGCCTATGACGAGGTTGCTTTTGTATCTATCGAGTCGGATTTCAAGGCTCCCCAAATGCCCGGCCTGGATGTCACTTTGAAGGGTAAAGTAACTATCGTCTACTGCGGCGAGCCGCAAAAAACCGCCAATGATCTAGCTGATCTGTTGGGTAAGCAAACCGAGGCAATGCGTCCGATCCTGGTCTTGTTTGGACCCAGCAGCGATCTGGAAGGCTTCCAGAATGAAATTGAGCGCAAGCCGCTGCTTAGCCGCTGCGTGATCCTGCGCAAAATCACTACATTCGAAGAGGAATTTTTACTCAAGTATTCGGGCAAGGGCAGTGTGTTCAACCCTAATGCTGAGCCGCTCAGCCAGGGCACGCTGGCAATTCGAGAAAGCTTGCGCCAGGATTTGCAGTCCCAATTCATAATTTGGAAACAAGAACTAGAAACAGTAGGAATGATTTTGAGACCCATCTGGGCAAAATCCACCAACATCGCTAAGGAAGATTTCTTCATCGGCTATCGTTATCTGTTGAGTAAAGATGGCAGCATCGACGATCTCGATCCAGCTACCTGTCAAATGCCTGGGTGGGGTGATTTCAATCTTGAGAATTTCCGGAATGCGGCGAAAAAGAACGTCAACCCCGGACACGCCTCACCAGTAGAATTGCTTCCTGTGTTGGAAGAGTGCGAACCATATCGTCCAACAGTGCCTGCAGCACTCTTCCGAGTGTTGTTAGAGTTGCACACACAGGCGTCTGAAGACAATCTAGTAAGACGATTCTTTTTTGCTAACCGTGAAAACGAGGTCCCAGGTAAGCAAACCACCCAAGTTCTCGAATTCCTTGAAGCGCTGGGGGTAGTCTTCCGTCCAGGGGCAGCTCAGTACATGGCCGTGAATAAAAACCACTTTGATACCCAGCGCGCCTTGATCAAACAGTGGTTACAGAGTGAGGCGCCTACATTGATCAGTGAGATACGAGATATATTCCCCGCTCGCACGAATGAGTTAGAGGTGAATAATCTTCGAATGGCTAAGATCAACATGGAACAAGCCGATTCCATTGCCGCTCACTTACAACTTGGATTTATTGAAAATGGTGATATGGATGCCCAGGCGTTCAAGAAGTTAGTAAAGGATATTTACACCTTTGAAGAAATGATCACGAAGATCTGCCCTTTGGATCCATATCAAAGCCTCAATTTTGCTGCAGACCAAATTAAGTCCTACCAAGACAATTACAACTATCTATCCCTGTGGGAAAAGATCCATTTTCTGCGCTGGTTGCGAAGCCATTATATCGACAAGCAGAATCAAATTATATCTGCCATCGACGACCAATTAAGGGAAGCTGCTAACTATATGAATTACCAGGATAAACCATTCCCAACTGTTCCGCTTACTCAAGCGTTACGGATGATCCAGAATGAAGTTCAAGCACCTATCGCCGGAGGTACGCAAACGTCGATGGGGTGGTTGCAGATAACTGACTATCCTCTAAAAATTAGTCAATACTTTGTTGCCAATCAGTATGTTGAGGCTTGGAAACGAATAGAGAAAATGGAGGCCTACAGCGTCAAGACCGGACCTTCCAGCCTCTGGCAGCGTTTTGTCCAACAATATGAGGAGTGGAAGGTGATTGTCGACCAGTATCTGCAAGCCAAAAAAAAGTGGGATGATCTGAACGTTTTCATGGAAGATGCACCAGAATCAGCCAAAATGAGTCTGAAGGAAGTGGGCATGGTATACCAAGCTTTGGAAGATTTGGTGGATGGCGGTCTGGAACATGATATCCAGGGACAAATTCCTGCCAAACCAGGTTTAGCGCTCATAGATGCTTTGGATGCAGAGGTCAGAGCCGCCAGCAAGTACCAGGGATTGGCGGGCAGGATCAGCGAGCTGTGGGATGATATCCGCCAGAAACTGAGGGATAAGATTAACTCTAAACGGTTGGAAGCTTTAAACCATGCCCGGCGCGCTGATGGCAAATCGGAATGGGTCGCGCCAGAGGGCAAGGCGACTTATCAGCAAACTGTAGATGCTATTGAAAGCTTTAATGCCAAGATCGATCAGCAAGGTAAGAGTCTATTTGAAGGCAAAGGACGAAAGACCAATTGGGAACTATGGGTTGAAATCTATACTAAACTAGATGCCGATACATACACCCCAGCACTGGAGCAGGGTGAGATCGTTAGTGAACTCTGCCAAATCGGATTGCTTGTCCGCAGCATCAGTCTTAAGCGATGAAAAAACCTGTGACTTGTCTCGAAGCCCAATCGGGCTTATTTGAAACACGACTTTTAAGGAGGGTTGCTGACCCGGCATTTATCCACCCAACAAAGCTTCCCAGTGAGCTTACTTCCCCATTGATTCTTTATGGCAACTGGCATCCGCAGGGATTCAAGAATGGCTTGCGATGGCTGTCGGAATTTGTTTTCCGCTTGCCTTATTCGTGCATTCTTCTATCTCCTTTTGAAGTGGGGCGGATTGATACATCGCTCGGGTTAACGACTGCGTTGAGTGTGTCAAATATCAATACCAATCGCTTGCTCGTTTTGTCTGATGCCGAAGGCCTGGAAATGGCTGGCAAGAGTGAATTACGATTGCAAACGGATTACGCCTTCTCCGGACCGGCGGGCAAAGCATTGCTTACTGCGGCTGAGAAAAAGCTGGCTGTTGTAGAACTGATCCAACCCAAGAATACTTCCACGCCCTTGCTGATTTGTGGTGCGCGCTTGCTTAGCGCTTCTGGCTTGTCTAATAACGACGATCGCCTGGCGTTGCTGGAAGGGATTCTTAGCTGGGCATCCAGTTGGAGCAAGGTGGTGGCTCAAACCGATGAGTTGTCATCGAAATCACCTGAGTTGAATGAGGCGACTTGGCATGTGGTATGCATTTTAGTGGCTGGCGCACGAACATCTACAGTTAATGAAACTATTTCTATGGCGAGGAGCCTATTTAGGATCGGGATCAGTTCGGTGGACGTGCAACTTGCTCACGATCGGATGGTTGAATATGGCTTAGCCCAACAAATTGACGAAAACTTAATCCTCAATTTTTCCGCCCTGGAAGCTTACACACAACAGCTTGGCCTATGGGCTTATGTACGCGCATTGCGCAAAGATTTTGAGAGGATGTGATCATGAATAGTGTTGAACTTTCCAAAGAAATCGCTGCGGCAATGAGCTTGCGCATGCCTGGTACGGTAGGCAAAATTGCTCATAAGATGCGCTACATCGAGGCCAAGGCATCCAAGTTCACCCATGGCGGCGCTATCCGCTCAATTCCCACGCTCCAATTTGAACGTGTCAGAGCCATTGGAATCTCAAGCGTCAATAATTGGCTGCCAGCCTTTGGCGGCGTTCTGTATGGGGTGGCAGCCTTGCGCCAAGATGTAACGGTTGCCGGCAACCAAATCGTAAACACATTCCAGGATAGCCGGGTTGAAGTCAACGACACGAATTATCTGGAAACAAAACAGCGCCTCGCCTGGCGAGAGTATATTCTCGTGTACGAGCTGTTGTCCGAAATCTTTGGCGAGACCGAACTCCCTGACATCATTTTTGTGGATATGCCGTTGTTGGTCGCGCGTGGTGCTCAAAGCAGCATGTTAGAAAACGAAGAAATACGCCAGGAATGGGAAGAATTGATGCAAGTCATGCACCGGTTTTGGGAGCGGTATACCGAGCATATTTTTCCGGCTAATCATAACGGTCCAATTCTGGTCTCAACCTCGACTCGCTACTTTGGCGCATTATTAAATGCGATCAAAGAAAAAGGAGCGCTTGCTTCCAGTGAGAAACTAGAGCCAGAAATCGTTGAATTAATTGTTCAAGAATGGCATAAACTACAAGAAGTCGGCATTTTGCGAGTCTTAAGAGGTCTGTTGCGCGCGGGGAAGCGCACCAGCATGTATTATTATGATGCTTTAGGCAGCGATGTACTACGAGCGGAACCAAAAGGCATTGCCTCCTATGGGTTAACTGGATTACACATGCAAGTCGGGATCAAAACACCGGTGTGGCAGTTGGAAACCCTTGGCAACCGACAAAACGGTCAATGGACCAGCGAAGATGTGGATCGCATGTGCGCAATGATTGCCTACTTGACGTTATACGACAATCCCAAAGTCGCTCCCCTCCCACTATGGTATGCCAAAAAACTGGTGCGCATGCCGACGGCGGTGTTGGTCAATTATTACAAAGAAACGCTACGTTTGTTACGAGAGCAAACGGTGGATGCAGCTTGGCTGGACGGAATCGAGCATTTTGAGCCAGAAGAAACTTCAGAAGGAGATGCGCTATGAACCAGCACGAGAATGATAATTATCTAGGAAAATTGGTTGGAAATACCGGCGACCCCAATAATTTGACGATTGCCTTTCGGGATAGCTTTAGCGCCAGGCGCGGCGAGTTTGTCCGCATCGCGCACCAAGAGCGCCGCAATGATTCTTCCACCGATGTTTTGGGGCGCATCTTATCTATTTCGCGCTCGAACATCATGTTCAACCAGGCGTTGGGCGAAGGGATCAGCGAGATTGAAGTGTTGCCATCTACAAAAATATCGGGCGAGACTGTCTTTGGCAAGATTGAGTTGGTGGGATATAAAGATCCATTAACAAGTGAAATTCGTATTCCGCGCCGACCGTTAGACCCAGGGGCAAAGGTTTATGGGGTCAATTATGAGTTCTTGACCAGATTCTATGAATTTTCGGAAGATACCAGCATTCATGTTGGCAATCTGGTCGGGTATGAACGAGGTAGTAATATTGTTCCGGTTTATTTGGACGTGAATGTTTTAGCCACCGAACATTTGGCTGTGTTGGCCATGACGGGTTCTGGTAAATCCTATATGGTAGGCCGCATTATTGAACGCATGGTTGCCCAGAAAAATGCATCTGTGTTGGTTTTTGATCCGCATGGTGAATATGGCAAGGCACTGAAGGATGGTCAAATCAACTTCAACGATCAATTGGATCGCGTGCAGGACCCGAATGATCGGGCAAGCCTAGAGCAAATCAAGACCCGCATCAAGGAGTTGGCTGGAAAAGGCGGCGGAGTTGTTGTGTTTACCCCGCAAAATACATCCTTCAATGCAAAGTATGCCAGCAAAAACAAATGGCTGGCGCTTCAGCTTGCTAATCTGGATATGGATGAACTCGTCGGCATTTTGCCAGGGTTGACCGAGGCACAACAGCGTGTCATGGATGTGGCTTTCCGGTATTGGAAAGAAAAATACAACGCCCCACATGATATTCAGGATTTAATGGGGTTGTTGAACGATTTGGATAAGCTTAAATCATGGGATAAGCTGAGCCCAGGCGAGTCGAATGCTCTAAAAGAAGGATCAGCTAACATTGCAGCCATTCGTTTACGCCGCATGATCAATGAGGCGCAGAGTTTTTACTCAGCAGCAGTTGGTTCGCCTACCGATGTGCGGGATATGGTTGGCACACCAGGGCAGCTTGGTCGGATTGCGATTATAGATCTGCAGGGGCTGACGGATACAGCACGACAATTAATCGTTGCATTAATCAGCAGTGAATTACTCAAAGCAGCGAGCAACCGCAATAATCCAATCCGGCCAGCGTTCATTGTCTTTGAAGAAGGGCACAATTTTGCTCCAGCTGGTGAGATCAGTATCTCCAAGAACATTATCAAGCGGATTGCTTCCGAAGGGCGCAAATTTGGAGTGGGCTTTGCCATCATCAGCCAACGGCCATCGAGGCTCGATTCCGATGTGACGAGCCAGTGTAATACTATTGTTGCCATGCGTATTAAGAATCCCGATGACCAGCGGTTTATTCAAAAAACATCCGATTACTTCTCAGAAGCCGACTTAGCCGAGTTACCTTCCCTTTCCACTGGTGAAGCATTGATCTGTGGCCGCGCCATCCTGTCCCCAATTGTGGTCAAGATCGGCTATAAGGCGCTGATCCACGGCGGCGAATCGCCAAATGTCTGCAATCAATGGAGCCAATGAATAGCGATTTAGCCAAGATATGGCAACGGCTGGATCAAGAATTCAGCAGTTTCGCTTTTGGTAGGGCAAAGTTTCCGCTGCTCTTCCAAACCGGCATTTATGATTCCACCGTTCACTCAGCCGGAGTGAGCTATCTATTAGCCCTGGGTATCGAGATAGGCTTGTCTGCTATCGCAGAATATCCTGTAATCGTTCATGCCGACGAGCAGTGGAAGAAAACATCTAAAGTAATGCCTGACTCTGTATGGTTTCACCCCCAAACTAGGCAGCCCTGGATCGCTTTTGAGTTTGAACGTTTTGAAAAAGGAGATGAGCTTAAAATCCAAGACAAAGTACAGAACCTGGCACTGAGTTATTATCAATCCTGCGAGAAAATCGAATTATGCGTCTTGATCTATTGGCTGCGTTCAGGTATTGCCCCCCGGGCGATTGATCCATTACGAAAGATATTTGAGCAAGGGTTTTCCACAAAAGGTCTTATAGTAACTGCCCCAAAGTGCGCTTTGTCGCTATACAAATTTGTGTTTTGCCAGGCTAGTTCAAGCTGTGGAAATGAGAACAAACAAATCAAGGATGAGCGGGGTCTCTATTTAGTCAACGGTGAGGGCGCCAGCAAGCTGTCAATCTGCAACGCCACAAAAGTACAATAACAGGTCATAATTATGGGTATTGAGGGATACTTATTCAAGTGGGTAGATGGCGAGACGTTAGGGGACGCCTTTTTACTCAAAGAAAAGTTGGGTAAAGGCACTTATGGTGTAGTCGGCCGTGCCATTCGCCTTCAAGATACCGCTTACGCTCATCGTGGTGATGAAGTAGCCTTGAAAGTACCGCTTGACCAGGATGCTGGCGAAGAAAATTTGAGACGCGAGCCAGAAATAATCCGCCTGTTTACTCACGAGAACATTGTCAAGGTCTATGGATACCTCACCATAGCCGGGGTTTTTGTAATCGAAATGGAATTGGTCAAGGGAAACAGCCTAGATCAAATCCTGGATAACCAGCAATTCAATAATTCGGAAGCGCTTATCACCATTCTCAACTGGGTAAAACAGATTGCCAGCGCTCTAAAAGCTATGGGTGATTATGCACACGGCGACATCAAGCCGCAAAACATCCTCATTAGAGAAGATGGGGTTGTGAAACTGGTCGATTTTGGAACCAGCCGGCGTTTGGAAGATGTGTGGGTTTTCACGCGTGGGCAAGGTACAGAACAATACATGGCACCTGAAGTAGCCCTTGATAACAAGCGCGTTTCCATGAAATCAGACCTCTATTCCCTGGGTGTGATTCTGTACGAAATCGCCACTGGCGACATTCCTTTTCACAGCAACTTGGAACGCTTACAAGGTAAAACCTTGATTAAACCGAGAGAGTTAAATTCGGCCATTCCAGGCGAGTTAGAAAAGATCATTCTTAGATGCCTGGAACGAGATCCAGATCTGCGTTACCCCAATTGGGATAGTTTCACCCACGATCTAGATAAGTTGCTTGCAGGCCTTAGTAAACAGCTAGGAACGCTGACGCCCTTGCCCCCAACGCACCGCTACAAATTCCATCCTGATCCTGCCACGCCGCTTTATTACCTGGAAAAGGCTAAGAAAGCGTTGCTGGATGAGGATTACCCCGAAGCACTGAAGAATGCTGAAGCTGCAGTAGAGGCCTCAGACAATCATCCCAATTATCTTCGTATGTTGGCAGCGATTTGTTTGCGCAGCCAATACCTGGAGAAAGCCAAGTCGGCCTTCCAAGCTTTGCTCGAAAAATATGATCTTGGTTATCCTGTCGAAAAAGATCAGCGCATCTACGTACTGCGAAAGTTGGGAGATCTCTATATTCGCACCCATAATTATACTGCGTCTATCCAGCTTTGGCGCAGGTTGGTGGATGAGGCTGACAACAAGCCTTTTGCCAAGTTCAAACTGGCAGTTGCTTATGGGTTAGATGGTCAATACAAACCGTCCATCCAACTTCTGGAGGAAGTAAAAGAGAGCTACCCTGACTCGGTCGTTATCTACAATAAGCTCGGTTGGGCTTATGCCTTGTCCGGTGATTATCGCCAGGCAATCAGCTATTACAACCAAGCGCTGGTGATTGACCCGGCAGATTTGTTCAGCTTATTTGAGTTAGGAAAGTATTACTGGATCATTGGTGATCAACCTCGTGCAAACAAATACTTTGAGAGGGTTCATAAATATGATCGTACTGGGGAGTATCAAAGTAAAGTAAGTAAAATCATATAATTTGATCATACCAATAAATCCATTCCATTCTCGCATTTAATTTGTCAATCGCTTGGTAAAAGCAATAGGGAGAATTGAGAGCCCAGCGGAGCAGCCTTCCGTCATATAAGGGAGTGCTTCATTTACTCCTCCTCCGGGAAGCCCTCGAACCGCGCCTGCCATGCAATGCTGTTTTCTATAAAGCCCTGGGAAGCCACCCGGATTTTCACTGTTCAGGGGTTGGCCTCATGGCGACGGGCAATCTCGAGCATTTCGGTGCGATTGTAGCCGGTGCCGACCTAGCCAATTGGGATTGCAGCCCAACCGTCTGGCTCGCCAATGACAATCTTTTCAACCTTGAGCAGGCCGGGGCGAATGTTACGCAAGCCATCTTCGTACCCTTGAGCGTGCCAGCGGGCGACCTGGGGGAGGGCGACGACTTTAGGATTGTTCTCATCTTGATTGACAGATAGCTATCTTTTATTATGTGGTAAAATGAGCGCCGGATGGCTGCCGCGAAAGGCTCGATGCGGCAAAATAGCACGGAGTAGGTAACCTTCTACGTGCAATAAAATTAAGGAAAAAACCCCCAAATATGGGGGTAGGGAAGCGGACAACCGCCAGATATAGTGATTTTTTGCGGGCGTGGTTCAGTGGTAGAACGTCTCCTTGCCAAGGAGAAGGTCGTGGGTTCGAATCCCATCGCCCGCTCTGCTGATTGCGGATTGCAGATTGATGATCCCAGATGGTCAATCGGCAATCCGCTATCTACGTAAACCATTCATAGATCGGTAATCGAATTGGCGTCGTGGCCAAGTGGGAAGGCAAGGGTCTGCAAAACCCTGATCACGGGTTCAAATCCCGTCGACGCCTCTTGAAAGAAATATTACGCCTCTACTCGGGGGTTTCCTCTGCGAGGACTGCGCAAACCCCGTCGACGCCTCTTGAAAGAAATATCACGCCTCTGCTCGGGGGTTTCCTCTGCGAGGACTGCGCAAATCCCGTCGACGCCTGTTGAATATCTAGTTTGTGAAGATGTGTTTTTTTTCGCAATTACCGCATTTGGGCGAATCGTGCGAATGCCTTTTTATACCTCATTCTTGTCATTAATCTTTTCGCGTAATTCACGTTAAACACAGAGGTTATCTTTCTTATTGCCCAAATCCTCCGCCTCCCGGCGTGCGGATGCTTAAAACATCACCATTTTTCAGCTCGAAGCAGCCTTTACCGGGGAGGTGGATTTCCTGCCCATCCCGAATGAGCACATTCTCACCGGTTTTACCGGCCTCACCACCTGCGAGACCATAAGGCGGGAGATGCCGCCGGTCCGAGAGAAGCGTGACCTGGCAGTCGGTCAGCGCCTGGAAATCGCGGCGGATGCCATCGCCACCGTGAAATCTTCCTGCTCCGCCCGAATTCCGGCGGATCTCGTAACGCAGCACGCGTAGGGGATAGGCATACTCCAGCGCCTCGACAGGCGTGTTAAGCGTATTGGTCATGTGAGAGTGGAGCGCCGAGGGGCCATCGGAAATGGGCCGCGCCCCCATCCCGCCGCCGATGGTTTCGTAATAGGTGAACCTGCCCTCCCCCCTTGCCCCTCTCCCAAATTTGGGAGAGGGCAGCAATCCACCGATGGTGACATTATTCATCGTCCCCTGGCTGGCAGCGGGGATTTTTCCTGGACAGGCCTGTGCGAGCGCGCCGAAAAGTACATCAACGAGGCGCTGGGAGGTTTCGACATTACCGCCCGCCACCGGAGCAGGAGGCAAGGCATTGACCACCGTACCGGACGGGGCAATCACCTCGATGGGAAGGAGACAGCCGGCGTTGTTTGGCACATCCAATCCCAGCAGGCAGCGGAAGACATAGAATACTGCCGATAGCGTGATGGCATAAACCGCGTTGACACTGCCCGGCTGCTGGGAAGCTGATCCACTGAAATCCACTTGTGCTGAATCGCCGCGAATGGTGACGGTTGCCTGGATCAACACCGGTTCATTTCCTACACCATTATCGTCAAGATAATCACTAAAACTGTACGAGCCCTCAGGCAATCTCTGCAACAGTTCGCGGGTCATGCGCTCAGTATAGGCCAACAGCTGGCCCATTGCCTCGTTGACTTCACTCAGTCCATAACGGGTTATCAACCCGACGAACCGCTCAGCGCCACGCTGGTTGGCCGCGATCTGCGCCCGCAGGTCACCGGAACGTTCCTGCGGAGTGCGCACATTTGCCAGGATGAGATCAAGAACTGCCTGGTTCAGCTCTCCGGCACGCACCAGTTTTACCGGCGGGATGATGAGCCCCTCCTGGTAAATCTCGCGCGCCAGTGGCATCGAGCCGGGTGCCATTCCGCCCACGTCCGCGTGGTGGGCTCGTGAGGCAACGAAACCAATGATCCCCCTCCGGTTCACCTCATTTTCTCCAAAAATGCCAGGAGATCCAGAGGGGGAGAGAAATACCGGTGAAACCATTGTAATATCCGGCAGGTGTGTGCCACCGCGGAAGGGATCATTCAAGATGATAATATCGCCTGGCTGAAGTTCTACAGTGGATCCAGGGACCTGAAAGGTCTCGACAGCCGCTGCCACCGAGAGCGGCATCGAACCGAGATGCACCGGGATATGCGCGGCCTGGGCAATCATCCGCCCCTGAGAGTCGAACAGGGCGCAGGAGAAATCGCGCCGCTCCTTGATGTTGGGCGAGAAACTGGCTCGGCGCAACACGGTACCCATTTCATCAGCGATGGCAGCGAAGAGCTGTTTGAAGATTTCAAGTTTGACCGGATCGCAGGGCATATTATCAGCGTGATTGGGGGGAATGGGCGATTGAGGTGGATGATTCATAGGCCGACCTCGATAAGCAGGTTTTCCAGGGGGTCCACCTCGGCGCGGTCGGTGGGACCGAGCAGGATGGTGGTATCAGCGCGGAGGACGACCGCGGGGCCGGCCAGCTTGTTGCCGGGGTGCAATGCTTCGCCTCGATAGAAAGGAGTAAGCCTTTTACCGTTGCTAAAAATGACATCCCGTTGATCGAGGAGTGCATGGTCTGAAGTTTCCCCTCCCAATGGAATTGACTTGAGTGGGGGAGGGTTCGTCTCGCCGATGGCACGCAGGCGCAGGTTGACGATCTCCACACCCGACTCGGATTGCGCATAGCCGTAAGTCTTTTGATGTATTGTATGAAAATCGGCGATCAACTGATCGGAGAATGGGACGACCAACTCATACGATTGCCCCAAATAACGCATATCCACCAGAGGTAGCAGGCATATCCGGTCCGCGGATACACCTTCGGTTTCCACTTCACGACGACCGCGCTCGAGGAGCGGTTGGAACCTGGCTTTAAGTTCTAGAATCGGTGTATCACCTGCCAGCATGACGGTCTGAGTGTAGTCTTTGATGACATCTGCTGCCAGCATACCAAAAGCCGAGAGGGTTGAGGCGAGTGGGGGAACAAGCACACGTGGAATACCCAGGCCGCGTGCCAGGTCGGCAGCATGCAGACCACCCGCGCCACCGAATGAGAGTAATGTGAAGTCGCGAGGATCGTAACCACGCTCCACGCTGATGATACGCAAGGCGCGCTCCATGTGGGCATTGGCAACCTGCACCACGCCCAACGCGGCGTGAGTGGCATCCAGACCAAGTTCATTGCCGAGTCGTTCCAACACGGAGGAAGCGAGTCCTTCATCCAATGGCATCTCACCGCCAAGGAAGTATCCAGCGGATAGGCGACCCAATACGAGATTGGCGTCTGTGACGGTGGGCAGGGGTGAGGTGACCCCGCCCCTGCCATAGCAAGCAGGTCCCGGATCCGCTCCAGCCGATTCCGGACCCACACGGAGTGCCCCGCCAGCGTCAACAGATGCGATGGAACCGCCCCCCGCGCCGATGGTATGGATATCGAGGATTGGTACAAGGATCGGACATCCGCCGATTGTCGATTCGGTGGTGATTTGCGGCGCGCCGTCAATCAGCGAGACATCTGTGGAAGTACCGCCCATATCGAAAGTGATGAGTTTTAACTTTCCCTCTTCTTTTTTTAGCGACGGGCGCATGAGGGATAGGGCAGCCTCCCCCACATATTTACATCCGACTACACCTCCCGCCGGGCCGGAAAGGATACAGCGCACTGCCTGCCGCCGTGCCTCGCCTGGGCTTATGTTGCCACCATTGGATTGCATGACGCGCAATGTTGCCCTCCCCCCTTGGCTCCTCTCTCGGACTCCGGGAGAGGAGCCGGGGTTGAGGCTATCTTCCAGGTGCCACAGATACTTATCCATCACTGGCGTAACATACGCATTGACCGCGGTGGTGCTTGCCCGTTCGAACTCGCGGTACTCGGGGATGATTTCTGAGGATACAGAGACCAGGAAACCCGCGGCGCGCAACTTCCCGGCAATTACCTGCTCGTGTTGTGGGTGGAGGAACGAGAATAACAGGCAGACGGTAACAGACTGCACATCCCGCGCCTCAAGGTCTTCAATCAGGCTGTCCATTTGCGCCGGGTCGAGCGGTTGCAAGACCTCGCCGGTGTGAGCCACGCGCTCATCCACCTCGAAACTTAATTCCTCGGGGATGAGCGGAGGAGGCGGGTCGGCATATAGATCATAAAGCGAGGGACGGTTTTGCCGTCCGATCTGCAGCAGATCGCGGAAACCCCGGGTCGTGATCAGTGCCGTACGCGCACCTTTGCGTTCCAGCAAGGCGTTGGTGGCGACCGTGGAGCCGTGGATGACAGTAAACAATGGGCCGTGTACAGTATTCGCGAACTGTTCACTGTCCATTGCATACTGCCCATTGACATTCGCCTGGATTCGCCTCATCCCTTCGATTACAGCCTCCGCCGGGTCGCGGGGGGTGGAGAGCAGCTTGAAGGTATGGACTTGTTGCGTGGAGGGATCATAAATGACGAAGTCGGTGAAGGTGCCGCCGATGTCAATGCCAATGCGGAGAGGTTCGGATTCCATCATCCGCATTATAAACGGTATAATAGCCGCCATGCCTGAACAAAGCAAAGCCAACGTTCACATCACTGGCATCGTCCAGGGTGTTGGCTTTCGCCCATTCGTTTATGGGTTGGCGGAGCGGTTCGGGTTGAAAGGCTGGGTACGTAACACCTCGGCCGGGGTGGATATCGAGGTTGATGGGACACAATCCGTTTTGGAATCCTTCCTCGCTGCATTGAAATCCGAGCTGCCGCCGTTGGCGCGAATCGATACCTTCACCGTCTCCTTCGGGATCGCGGCCGGCTTCACATCATTTGAAATAATCCACTCTGAGGCGGTTGAGGGCGCGTTTCAGCCGATCTCACCGGATGTGTGCATATGCCCGGATTGCCTGAGAGAGCTGTTCGACCCCGCGGACAGGCGATATCGCTATCCCTTCATCAATTGCACCAATTGCGGGCCGCGCTTTACCATCATCACCGATATTCCCTATGACCGGCCCAACACGACGATGGCCCCGTTCACCATGTGTCCTGACTGCGCGGCCGAATATCAAAATCCGCTCGATCGGCGCTTCCATGCCCAACCGGTGGCATGCCCCGTGTGCGGGCCGCATGTTTGGCTTGAGGTCAGTGCCAAGTGTCAAGCACCAAGCCCCACCTCACATGCCACGCATCAGGGTTCCCACTCCACCGGTCAATCTCCCCTCATTAATAATCACCGATCGGATAATGCCATTTACCGGGCACAGGAACTTTTACGCGAAGGCAGGATTCTGGCTGTAAAAGGATTGGGAGGCTTCCACCTTGCTTGCGACGCGATAAACCCCGCAGCCGTAGCTGAGCTACGCAGCCGCAAGCTGCGCGTGGATAAACCCTTTGCATTAATGATGCCCGATCTCGCAACCGTGGAGCAACATTGCTTTGTGAGCCAGGCTGAGCGCGAGCTACTCGAATCCCGCCAGCGGCCGATCGTGCTGCTCTGCCGTCGCCTCGAATCCAATATTGCCTCCGCAGTTGCCCCTCGCCAGGACACCCTCGGCGTGATGCTTCCTTACACACCGCTTCATTACTTGCTGATGGCAGACGGAAAAGGGCCAATGGTATTGGTCATGACGAGCGGGAACCTGAGCGAGGAGCCAATCGCCACCGGCAACGATGAAGCCATCGAGCGCCTGGGCTCCCTGGCTGATGGCTTCCTCATGCACGATCGCGATATCCGGACGAGGTGTGATGACTCGGTAGTGAGAGTCGTCAGTCATCCGTCGTTGGTCGAGAGTCAGACCTCACACATCACGGGACAACGATCAATAAGGCTCACGGCAGATGAAACCGAGATCGCCAATCACTCTTCGATCACAATATATCCCCTGCGCCGGTCAAGAGGCTATGCCCCTGACCCGATCCAAATGCCCTTCGAATCTCCCCCCATGCTGGCGGTTGGACCTGAACTGAAAAATACCTTCTGCCTGACACGTGAAAGGTACGCCTTCCTCAGCCATCATATTGGCGATATGGAAAATTACGAAACGCTCCGCTCCTTCGAGGACGGGGTGGCACACTTCATGCGAATGTTCCGCATCCAACCTGAAGCCATTGCTTACGACCTTCACCCGAACTACCTGTCCACGCGTTATGCCATCAAGCACACTGAGCAGCAACAGTTGCCAGCCATCGGCGTGCAGCATCACCATGCCCACATCGCGGCTTGCATGGTCGATCATGGGTTGACAGGTGAATCCCCGGTCATTGGTATAGCTTTCGACGGTACGGGGTATGGCGAAGACGGAGCCATCTGGGGGGGTGAGTTCCTTGTGGCAGATTACTACGGGTACGAAAGGCTTTACCACATGGCCTATTTTCCTCTACCCGGTGGCGATGCAACCATCCGCAGACCTTCGCGAACAGCATTGGCGTTGCTCTGGCACCTGGGCATGGATTGGGACATGCGCCTTAACCCGGTGCGTGACCTGGGTATAGAGGAGAGGAAGGCATTGCGCGTTCAACTGGAACACCAAATCAACGCGCCTCAGAACTCCAGCATGGGTCGTCTATTCGATGCCGCAGCCTCCCTCGCAGGTGTGCGCCAGAGTGTCAACTATGAGGCGCAGGCTGCCATCGAATTCGAAGCGGAGGCGAATCCGCTCGAGGAGGGAATATACCCTTTCGCAGTGGACGGGTCAGAGGTCTTGCCGGGTTCCGCATTCAAGGCGCTGCTTGCGGATGTACTGGCAGGAGTGCCAGTTCCAGTCATTTCAGCGCGCTTCCACAATGGTATCGCAGATATGGTGAGGGAGATCTGTTGCCGGATCCGTTTTAAAACTAACATTAATGTAATCGCACTGAGCGGGGGAGTATGGCAGAATCAGTTATTGCTAAAACGAAGCATGACCTGCTTGCAGAGAGAAGGATTTTGCGTTTATATCCATCGGCAGGTGCCAACCAATGATGGTGGTCTGGCTCTCGGGCAGGCAGCAGTGGCAATTGCCAGGATGAAGATGAACGGACGAGAAGATGACCAAAATTCTCATTGTGGAAGATGATGGTTTCTTGCGGGATGTGATTTTCAAGATCCTCGTCCTCGAAGGGTACGAGGTTGTCACCGCGGTGAACGGGCGGCAAGCGTTGGATTCATTCATCAAGACCCAGGCTGACATGATCGTTTCTGACATCATGATGCCGGAGATGGACGGGTTCCAGTTGCTGGAAGAGATACGCACCCTATCACAGGGGGTCACAACGCCTTTTTTATTTTTATCTGCACGCACCGAACATACAAATGTCACCAGAGCGAGATCGTTGGGCGTGGATGATTACCTTTTCAAGCCGTTCGAAGCCTGGGAGCTGATAGAGGCGGTGCGGACACGATTAAACCGGCGCAAGGCAATGGAACTTTTTGATACCCGTGCCGCCCACCTCCAAACCGTGGTGATGCTAGCGAACGTGATCGAGACGCGTGACCCGTACACAGCGGGTCATGTGGAACGGGTCCGGCGTCTTGCGTTATCGTTGGGTGAAGCCTTGAAATGGAACGCCGAAGCGATGGCTATCATGGAATTTGGCGCAATCCTTCATGACATCGGGAAGATCATGATTCCGCGTCGCACGCTGAACAAAACTGGTCCATTAGATGAGGAAGAATGGAAAATCATGAACCAGCATCCGCAGGTTGGCGCGCAGATGCTCGATGGGGTGGATCATCTACGTCCCGCCATCCCCTATGTGCTTGCTCATCACGAAGCGTGGAATGGCAATGGTTATCCGTTCAAGTTGACAGGTAATGACATTCCGCAAGAGGGGCGTTTACTGGCAATCGTGGATGCCTTTGATGCAATGACAAGTGATCGTCCATATCATAAAGGTTTAAATGCGACAGATGCGTTGGCTGAAATAAAGAAAAATTCCGGGGTCTACTTCGATCCCGAAATGGTGGATGTGTTTTACAAGACATACGGGGATGAAGCGATTACCACGCGCAACTCGGGCGAGTATTTACATTAGCCGATTGCCCGACGCGCTTGTACATTGTTACATTTGTATAAGGTTCACCTAAAATTCCATCATGAATTGCCCATGAGCGCAGGCGTATACTGTGTTCCGCGGCACACTGGCGGAAAGGGGTGGTATTATCCAATTGGGCGTGCAGGTCGCCGCCCTCGGCGAAGCCGGCTTCGATGCGCTCCATCAGTTTTCTCCCCATTTGGTAGCCGAAACCGTAATTCTCAAAAATGACTGCGTTGTGATAATAGAGCGGCTCGACAAAATAGAGTTCATGTCCAAGGCTTCTGATGAAAGACTCGAAGCCTGAGATCGCGGCAGGCAGGAGACGCAATCCACGCCGCACCTGACCAGGGGCCAGCCCCGCCTGGAGGGCAGATTTCTCTGCATCGAGGTTACGCGCCAGGGTGCCGAAGCGGGTTGGGGTGCCATCAGGCATCCGGTCCACATCAAAGCGCGGTGAGTCGGGATCGTTCAGGATGTAAAGCAACACGTGTATCTGTCCATTGAGTGTGTCGGTGAGATGGCCATAGAGGATCGGATCTGGAAAGCCATGTTTATGAAAAAGCTTCATCTCCACGTCCGTATTGCCCGGAGAATATTTAAATTGGAGTAATGAGTAACCGGTATCATCGCAAAACGATTGAGGAATCTGAAAACGCATGATGAGTTCTGCGGGGATCAAGCGGGTATAGATTTCCCTTTTATCTGCTTCTGGAAGCAGGTTGATGCTACCGATCGTCGAAGCAGCCATTTTATTCTCTTCCTTGCAGTTGGCGTTCTATCTCGCGCTCAGCATCGCGCTGGGCAATCGCCTGGCGTTTATCGTGAAGCTTTTTCCCTTTGGCAATCGCGATCTCAAGTTTGGCTCGCCCTTCTTTGAGGTAGATGCGTGTTGGCACCACGGTCACGCCTTTTTGGCGAACGGCATCCCATAACACGCGCAGTTCCTTCTTGTGGAGCAGCAGGCGACGCGGGCGCCTGGGATCGTGGTTGAAACGGTTAGCCTGGAGATAAGGAGCGATGTGTGCCTCCATCAGCCAAGCCTGTTGCCCGTCCACGTTTACATAAGCCTCAGCAAGGCTGACTTGCCCGGCGCGTATGGATTTGATCTCACTGCCCATGAGAGCCATCCCGGCCTCATAATGTTCCAACAGGAAGTACTCGAATCGTGCTTTTCGGTTGGTGGCAACGACTTTGACGTTCATGGATTAATTCATTAATCAATAAAGCCTGTAGGCCTGTCCTGCGGGTGGCTCTCCCGGATGCGGCGGGCAAGTGGTGCGTCAATCCACTTCTTGATGCCGATGGTTACGATCAGCCCGATAACAAGCGCGATC
>Ga0172371_10001293_pt1 | contig 39586 bp, 56 predicted proteins | sample Lak12m_FD_114543 | JGI IMG/M metagenome (GOLD analysis project Ga0172371, IMG submission 114543) | Freshwater microbial communities from Kabuno Bay, South-Kivu, Congo - kab_022012_12m | ecosystem: Environmental > Aquatic > Freshwater > Lake | place: Democratic Republic of the Congo: South-Kivu... | reverse complement strand
TTTTTTCCGTTATTCCTATCATGGTTATTATTTTCCAACAACTAATTATTTTTTGTCAACTATCAAAATTAAACACACTCTTGGGAAATCTCTTATTAGCCTGATTAGGTTTTACTCCCCTACCTACAAGGACTTGCTGAGTTATCTGGTCGCAAGTTACCAGCTTAAAAAAAGATTAAGAAATATAATCTACTGCGAAAGCATCCCTGTATTCGCCAACTCCATAGATACAATCTCCAACCACTTCTGTCGCCAAGCCTTTTACAACATATTGGCTTTGAACCCTTATGTCTTTTTGCATGACTAATACAAAAGCATCACGATGGAAAAGTATGTTATGGTTTGCAACTGGGCTTGAACCCGATGTTGCCACATTGGTGGATACAAAAACCTCTACGCCTAAGATATTACCAATATATCCCTTAACACTTCCTGCATTTACAACTCCCTTTGCTAAAACACCAGTAGTAAATGGAGAAGTTGCCTTCCCATCATTACCAATGTCGCTTGCCAAAGTGAATTCATCGACTTTGAACAAACTTTTATAGGTTGAGGGTTTTATGACCCAAGACCTATCTCCTTCTGGAGCATCAGCATCATCAAGATACTGAATACCCGATAAGAAGTTATCAAGTGAAATTGCTGTCCCTGCACTTCCGACAGATTGAGACAAATCAGAATACAATGCTGCCAAATCGGCATCAACCTCTTTAGCCAAGCCATAACCGATTTTGTCGGTATATCTTGCTCGTATATCTTGATTCGCCTGAATTGCTGCGATGTCCTCAATTTTGAAAGCTGCATACTTATGCTTATTGATGGTTAAATCAAATTTGCCTTCAGTAATAGTTTCAAAAGTAACATCGGTGTTGGCGGATTTATTGCCAACTGTTAAGTCAGAAATATCAGGAACGTGGAGAGTGTCTCCCATTTGAAGGTCAGCCTCAAATTGCCTATTAACCCTCTTGGCGAACACCAAGTTGGCTTCACGAGCAATACGAGCTTCCTTACTCCAAATTTCTGGGATAAAATTGGCTGCTGTCGTAACTGTTATGTTTCCTGCTGCCATATTTTATGATTCCCCAAAGTTATTGAATCCTACCTTCTTTTTCCGCCAACTGAATATCATCACGATGTTTCAAATAGAATTCATCGGACATATGTTCAATTTCGGCTCTAGTCCAGATTTTTTTAGAATCTATGACTTCTCCAGGGCGTTCAGGGTCAACTGCACCATCCTCATTACTGGGAGTGGTCGTTGTTTCCGTTGGAGGAATATTTCCTTTGGGCTTTTCTCCTTTTCTGGACACATAATCATCTAGGTAAGAAGGAAGTTTTTCCTCAACTACCTTAACAACTTCGGCCCATGATGGAGATTCCCCAAGACTGCGTTTAATGAATGGAATTGCCCAAGGGCTTTCCATAACAATTTCCGCTATCGGGTCAGTTAAAGGAATTCCTTTCAAGGATAATTCCTTTGAAGCAAAATTTCTCATATCAGATTTTGCCAATTTTGCCTCTAATTCCTGCTTTTCGATTTTTAGTCTCTCGGTTTCATCAAGTTCTGCCAGTTTCGCTTTTCGCTTTTCCTCACGAAGTTCAGCTAATTCCGTTTCAGCTTTTTCACGAGCTTCTTTTTCTTTCTTTTCAGCTTCCTTCGATTTTGTTAATGCGGTTTGGAAACCAGCTTTAGTTTTAAGGTCAAGGTCTCCCCCTTCGGTAGATGGAATAGTTTCTTTCGGAGCAGAGCCACTAGGATTTTCTCCTTGCGGAGTTAAATTTTTGTCGTCTGCTGGTAAATGGTTGTCCATAATTTTTTAGAGTTTAATCAACTCACCTCCTTCCCTCTTAAACAATAACTTTAAGGATATGGGTATATTCGGTTTTTTGTCAAGAGGATTTACATTTGTGGCCCTTGCATTTCGTTGAATGTATTAGAAATATTCTGCAATTTTTCAATTTGCTTTTGTATTTTCTTCTCTTGTTCTCTTTTTTGTGTTTCAGTTACATAACTTTGGTCAGATGAAATACTGCGGATATTACCTTTGACTTCATTTATTTTTGCCCTAAATTCCATTACTCTTTTTGGCCCTTCAACATTTTCGTTAATAGGTACTGTTTTTAGACCCAATCCGACATCAAAAAAAGTTGAGGGAATATCACGAGTATTGCCATACCTGTCAGGTCTGGAGAACAAAGCATCAGCCATTTTTTCCCAAGAATATCCACCAGTTATTCCAATACCAGGAATTTCTGGAGCAAAAGTCGGCATTAAAGTCTGATAAACGAAGGTAGAAAATTTAAGTGCTTTTTCATCTCCAGTATCAGTTGCTTTGTAAATAGGCAAGTTATTGAAGGGATTTACTCCAGTTTGTAAAGCTGTAATGATAGTTGAAGCTGGGTCTGAAGGCATCGGCACACCAGGGAGCAAGGAATTACCTGTTTCTGCCAAATTTCCCCAAGGCACAAGATAAGTCATATTTAGATACAAAGAATTACCCTTAGAATCCTTAAAGGGCATCCTGATATACATTCCATTTTTAATATATTCTGGTAAGAGAGCCTGTTCATCCTGTCTTCCTTTTCCTTCAATGGCTGCAAAAGTTTTGAAATATTTAGAAATTGTCCCAGGACTTTTTACTAAAGTTTCTGCCACTCTTGGTACAGATTTATAAGTAAAAGTAATAAAGGGGAAACCGAAAGGCACACTTCTTAATAAATCTATTCCTGCTGGAACATTCCGATAATCAAACAACCATTTCTTTGCATATTCGGCTGCTAACTTTGGCGTGTCTCCTTCTGCTAATCTCCATTTGAACATCGCCAGTTTTGAACCTTCTTCAATTCCTTCATACATTTTTCTCGGAGCAGTTCCCAAAGTAGTTCTCATAAATGCTTTGGCAAATCTGACTAAAGGATTGCCTGTTGGATTTTCTTCAACTGCTTTTAGGAATGGTTTTATTTCCTCGCCAAAATAAGTCGCACCTAATAAGCCAAATTTTCTTGCCTGTTGATAAACCTCACTTTGTTTATGATAATCGGTTAAGGCTTCAACGAAATTCTTTGCTCCCCAAGGAGAATAAACTGGATAATGTCCTAAATCCATCAAGACCCAGTTAGAAAATAAATTCCTGAATTGGGTGGCTGGATTAAGAATGACTTTGCCGTATTTCCAAAGTCCCAAGAATTTGCGGTAGACTTGCATAATTGCTCCAGCCTGTCCTCCCGACACAGTTACTTTACCGATTGCATTGATGCTATCGGCAATAGTTTTGGGAACATACTTTCCAGCTAATATTCCGAGACTTGGAGCATCCTGCAATTTAACAAATCCTTTTGCTAAGATTTCTTTTTCTGTTAAGTGAGATTCTTTTGCCATTGACTGTAAATCCTTGATAGCACTATGTAATTTATCGGAAACTCCTGACGGATTCTCAGCAACTTTACCAATATCCATCGCAAAATTCTTATTAACCCATCGGAAGAACTTCGAAGTTTCAATAGATTGAGAGACTTGTTCCATTCTTTTAGCAACTGGATAAGCAGGAGCAATTATTTCTCCTAATTTTGCCCTGATTTCGGGAGATAAATCTTTCTTGTGTTCAAGAAAGGTAGTAATGATTCGGGATTTCTTTGAACCGAGCATAAAGTCAGCCCAAGAATTAGGATTTTTAACAAATTCCATGTATTCGGTTGGCATATAATGACCGATATTGTCTAAAATTGTCTGGGCGACTGATTCTTTTCCTCCGCCAAAACCTCCTAATTTGAGTTCACTTGCCAACTCTTGCGATAAAGAATCAACACTTCTTCTAGCTAAACCAGCGATTAGCCTCAATTTATCAGGCACTTTTTCCAAAACTTCTCCTACCATGAGTTTTCCGACTGCAACTTGGTCTGCTTCGGATAGCCCTTTAGTTAAATATTCTCCAGTTTCAAGAGCTTTTTGCCTTCCAGCCTCAATTCCAGCCTCTAATCCTGACCTTGCACCTAAGTAAGATTCAGGCGGTTTATCGGTAAATAACTTCTTAATTGGCCCAAAAACAGGAAAAGCATCTATTTTTTCACTTAAAATCTGAGTAAATGGCTTTAGAGATTCCCTGATTTTAGCCTCATTTTCCGAGACGGATACTCCACCTTTGGCAATTTGAGTTGCTCTTAATTTTTCTGCTCCAGATAGGACTTCTTCGCCAGTTAAAGCCTTGCGAGCCACAGGTTCTAAGGCTGGGCCAACAATATCTCTAAAAGGTTTTGTTACAGCTCCAATAACTTTACCTCCAATATTTTCTACAGAAACAATCTGTTTAGCCTTTTCTAAGGCTGTTACCAACTCGCCAGCTTTGGCTATTTTTGCTCCTTTAGACAAAAGCCCTAATCCTGCTGCTAAATTTAAGGGGTCAAGAAAGATGTCGGCTGCCAAACCGCCAACTCCACTCAAATTCATGGCTTTAGAGGGAGTTAATTTTTCTTTTACAGCCTGAATCGGATTTTTGCCTGATAAAAGACCTGTAGCAAAATATTGGGGTGTTTGGAGAATATCTCCTAAATCAGACAGAAAACCACCCTTCATGTAACCTCCAGAACTGTCTTTTCCACCCATAATATCTCCGCCACTTAATGCTGAAACAGCTTTGTCTTTCAAAGTCTGCTGGACTGGCTGAACTGGAGCAATATTGGCTTTATTAGCGTTTAACTGCGGTGTTCCTGTTCCCCCTGCAACTGTCGGCATTGTTTATAGCCACCTCCCAATCGTATTTCCCCAGAGGCTCTTAACTCCAGAGCCAATGGAGTTCACAACTCCTCCTACTGCATTTCCAACATTAGTGGTAATCTTTTTGACATCTCCCAAGAAATCCATCTTTGGCAAATTTATTCCGCTTAATGCTGGAATTCCAGGGGAAACAAAATTCGGAGTTGGCATCTTAAATTCTGGCAATTTGAAATTATCAATTGGAAAACCTAAGTTGGCTGCATTTGTTTTTACTCCATACTCAATCGCTTTGCTGGCTAAATTTAAGGGAGCATTAGCAATCTTGTTGACAACAGGTTCTAATTGGGCGGATGCCTGTCCAACTGATTTGACCATACCAGGAATTGCACCAACCGCTTTAATAGTGTTTTCCGTTGATTTAATTGGGCTAGTTACTCCCTGAAGGAAATCAGTCATGGATTGCAAAAAATTTCCGCCTGTTTGAGTTTGGGTTTCCGTTGTCGGTTCTGTCCCTTTAACTTTATTTAAGGCATTATTGTAATCAAGAATTCCTCCTGAAATTGGTTTTCCGTTAGCATCTAAAACAACTGGTTTTAATCCAGTTGAATAAGTGTTGACCAATTCTTTTACCGCAGAAATTTTGTTGGGGTCTGTTCTCCAGTTGGCTGGAAGATTCATGGTAACTTTGGTTAAGTCTGCGGAACTGCCTGGAAGTTTTGCATAGACGATTGTCGGGTTGGTGGCATCATAATATGCTCCCGATTGGGGGTCTTGTGCTAAAGTTTTCTTTTCTGTTCCTCCCTGTGAATTTGGCAGTAAGACATCAAAAGTGCCAAGTCCGAGTTTTTCGGCTGCTACCTGTGCTGTTTTTAGAGAAGTAAAAGTTTGGACTTTTCCATCAGGAGTATTTAATCTAAACAATGTTCCTGTTGGGTCTGGGTCAATAGGGTAGTTTTTATAATTTACATTTTTCCCAGTTATCGGGTCTCTACCATCAACAGTCATTGGCGTTACCACCCCAGCACTATCAACTACATCCATCAATAATCCTTTTTCCCGAAGATTCAAAAGATTTTGAGATTGCATATAATTTTCTTTTGCTCCAGTGATTAACTCAATCGGAATTGAAATTCCAGCATCCGCCATACTCTGAAGAATCTGGTAAGTTTCTTTGGCATTGGAAGCTCTTGCTAAATCCCTGTCATAACCAGAAGCAACTCCCATTTGGTAATTTATATCCGATTGTTTTTCCGCAGTTATAATTTCTGCCAATTTATCCCGACTGGTATTGGTTAAATTAGTTTGTCCCTGACCTTTATTGTAAGTGTCCAAAGATTGTCTGATTGATTGTTCTTCCTGAACTAATTGATTATAAATTTTAGAATCGGGATTGGCGATTGATTTTAATTCCTGATTGATTGCCAGTTGTTCGGGAGGCGTAATCCCCCCATCAGCATATTTAGTAAGAAGTTGGTCTCTCCTTTGCATTACTTTTTGGGTTTCCGCATTGTCAAAAGCAGTTATAACCTTATCCTGTTGAGCAACATAAGCATCCGTACCAGGAGTTTCGTAGGATAATATTTCCTTCTCAATGTTATATCTTTCCTCTGGAGTAATTCCTCCTCCTGCATATTTAGCCTCCAATTCCACTCTTTTTTTGTTTTTTTGGGTCTCTTGCTCTAATTTTCCCAAATCAACTAGATTTTGCTGGAGAGAAACCTTGTCTGCTCCTTCGGCTGTCAGAATTCTTTTCTCAAAGAAAGCTTTAACATCATTCCAAGTCATTGAACCAGCTTTATATGCTAAAATTGCTGAATTTATTTCTGCCTGAGTTTCAGATTGAATGGCTGATAAAATTTGGGAAGCATATCGGGAAATAACTGAACTATAACTGGTTGACCCAGAAATTCTACCTGACCCTCCTCTAACTGTTGATGTTCTAACTGCCATTAAATCGCACCTCCATTCGGTAATACTCCGCCTGTTGAAGTCGGAGCAACAGATTCTCCTGCTGTTTCAGTTTGTGATGTCGGTCTTTGTTCCTCTGGTAATGGTTGTCCATTTGCCATCAACATATTATTAGGATTTTGCCCAGGGGTCGGAGGAGGAACTGTCGCTGGCAATCCTCCGCCCATAGCACCATTTAATTGATTTAGTTTATCACTTGCTTGATTCATAGTTGATTCTAATTGTTTTATTTTCTCAATCTGAGCAACTTTTTGCGGATTCAAAGTCGGGTCAGTTGATTCTTCTTTTAAGAATTCAATTGTATCAGTTGGAGAACCGATTCCCATAAGGACATTGTATTTTTCAATTGCCTGATGAACAGAAGTAATATTGTTTTGGATTCCCAGAATAAGATTTTGGACTTCTCTGGCAATATCGGTTGCCAAGTTTTCGGGCCAGAGTATTTCAATTTCATGTTTGTCCAAATTCTTAAACTCAAACTTTTTTCCGTTAGGAAGTTTAACTGACAATGATTCTGGACTTTCAATTGCCAGAATTTTCAAAGCCATCTTGGTCATTTCTGTTAAAGCAATATTCCAGTCAATTTTTCTATTCTCAGTTGTTAAAGTTGCCGACTGCATAGAAAGTTTTGCCTGAAAACCCGATGTAACATTGGCTGGGAAAATTCCACCGACTGCTTTAGGCATTAAGGCGATAAAATGGAAAAGTTCAATCAAAAGTTCTGATTGTTTTAACAAAGGAGCAATCTGAGCTGTAGTTATCATATAAGTAACTGCTTCTCCTTTGTCTGAACGCCTGACTGGAATCTTTTGTCCTCTCCACTTGGGGATTTTTCTTCCGCCCAGTGCATTGTTGTATTCCAAAATAGGAGGATAAGCCAAATCTCTGGAAATCTCCGATGCGGAAGTCAAAAGAGCATTTAACTCCTGAAGAATTGTTTTCCATCTTTCTGATTCGGCATGACCATGGGCATCATTCGGAACAAAGACATTGTTTACTTGGGTCGCTGGCACAAATCCGTAATTATGGACTTTGGTTCTGACAGTTCTGCCATTGATGACAGTCATAATGGTTTTGTCATCATAGCGGTTGAAAACTGAAACCTTTCCGTCATCAATCGGTTGAATATCTTTAGGAACATATAAATCTTCAGTGTCGGGGACTGCCTCAAAATTATAAACTCGTTTGACTTCTGTTATAGACATTCTCTTTCTGGTAATAATGCTTTCTAAGCGGTCATAGTCATTAGTGGCATATTTGGCTCTGGCATGAAATCCGTTAAGGATAGAGATTTCCAAAGTACCTTTATCCGACCCCTCTTTATTGTTTGGATTCCAAATTAAAATCGGCCAACAAAATCCCAACATGAATTGGGTCTTAACTCCATCCCTGAATCTTTTTTCAAATTTGGCATCACGGAAAACTTTTCTGGTTATTTCTTCCCCGAAATTTGCCTCCAGTTGGGAAAGTTCGCTGGTGTCATCAGGAAGAAACTGCATATAGGGAACTTGATTGGAAAGCATATAAGTAAAAAGGTCAATGATGGTTGCACCCAAATTGAAAATAAGTTTGAGTTCTCCTTCGGGAGCAACTAAAGGATTCCACTGTTGAGACATTTCTCCTAAATAGAAATCCCTGTTTTGGTAAGCCTTATTGTAAATTTCTGAATAAACAGTTGCACCTTCGTTCCATTCGGACAAAACAATTTGAGCCGACTGCATATCTTTTATTTTATTAGCATATTCTGGAGTGCCAGGATTATTTTCATCTTCTAACCCAACTGCTTTCCCGACAACTGAAATAATATCCTTCCCAATTTGTTTTAATTGCATACTGGCATATATTTTGTATTACTAATTGATTTTTTGTCAATCAGTTACTTGTGAACGGATTCAACTTCTCCTAGCGGGCCATATTCTTTTGCTCCCCATGCTGCCAAAGCCAGACCCATTACCGAATCGGTATTCATGTTTTTATCATCCATGTTTTTAGGATATTGATGAAGTTCTTCCCGAAGTTCATCAATGTAAGGCATTTTTATTTCCCCATTTCCTAACATCCTTTGCAAATTGGTAATAAGATTGGCTTTCTTAGCAGGAGAACCTGCGAACTGATAAGGAATAAAAGAAATATTCAAATCTCTCAACCATTCCAACTGCATATCTCCAGAAGAAGCGGTTGAATCAACAACAAACTCTCCCCGATATTCGTTATTGATTTTCATTATCTCTCCTAAGATTTCCTCCCAAGTTGCCACTCCTCCGCCTTTCCGCATGAAATTGACCACAGTGTAAGGCGGTCTGCCAGAAGAAATATCTAAAGTAACTGCAACTGTGAAATCTACTTTGCGACCAAAATCAACTCCAGTAATATACGAATGACCAGTTGAGGGTTTGATTGGATTAGGCAATTCTTCATCAATAGCTTTTTCAATATGGCTATCAGGAAATGCTAAAGTTGTTTCATCAATAAATTTTCCCTCAATCCTTTCGGTAATTAAATCTGAATTTCTAGTGTTCAAATATCTGAGAATTTTAGACTGTTCGGCAAAAGGATTTTGTCTTGAATCGGCAAACATAGAAAAGACAGTCGGCTGATAACTTGGATTTCTTCCTCCCATAAACGGATGTTCGGGGGGAAGTCCTTTTTTAACGATAGTCCAATATTCTCCTTTACCTTTAGGTGTTCCAAATCCGCAAATAATTCCTCCCCTTCTCCAAGTTCTCGGAATTAAAACCTTGTCATAAGTGTGTTGAAGATTTCTGACATCGGCTGGTTCGTTAATAAGAATCAAATCATAGGCTTCTCCCTCGACGTGCTTTCCCTTGTCGTGCAAACCAACCGCTTCAATAAAAGTTCCGTTTTTTAATTTAATAAAAGGATGAGACTTTAATCGGGTGGCACTTCTGACTTCCTCAACTTGGAATTTCAAAAGAGGAGAAGTCCTGAAAGTTTCTTCTATTTTTTCCCAGAGTTCAATCGCCTGTTTGTTTTCTGGGCCAGTGCATAAAACATTATAAGGAGCATGGAGAAATTCCTCATAAGTTGCCCAGAGTTTCCCAGGCTTTATTTTCCAAACTCCCCATTGAGAACCCATCCACTTACCAGTCCAAGTCTTACCAGCACTATTTCCCCCAGAAAACCAACCCTCCTCAAATTTACCAGTCCTCATCGTAGCAATAAAATCCCTCTGGTGGTCTAAAGGAAAATATTTTTTATAAGGAGGAGAAGCAATTTGCGAAACAAAAATATCCAGGTCATCTCTGGATTTTTTATATGCCTCTTTGTAAAAATTAGGGAGTAAGTTGTTTGTTGTCATTTACAGTTTCCCCTTCAATTACCTCCTTTTGCAAACCTTCAAATTCCTGGTCTAAAGCAGTTTTAGGAGACCTCTTGCCTTCTTCTCTAATTGCTTCAATAAAAATCTTGGGGGTAACAGGCATTTGTGGAGCATCCGTAACTTTATTCCACCAGTTGTCTATCATTTCCGAACCCATCGCAATTATTTTCCGCAAAGCACTGGAAGATTCTTCTGAACTTTTAGTCAGCATTGTTATAGCCCTTGTGGTTTTAGGAGACATCTTGCTTCCCTTTGTTACATAGGTGGCGTGTTTCCTAAAATGATTAAGCAAATTTAATTGGGAAAAGGTTACTCCCATTCTTTCGCAATAAATAATAATTTCACGCACAGCCAATCCTTCAGCTCTTAGCGTTTCTATTTTTGGGCGAACCTCTGTTCCGTCTTTGAAAAGGGAAACACAAGCCTTGCATTGTGCATTAAATCCAAACTTCTTTTCTGCCATAAAAACAATATAAACTTTGAATTCATTTCTTGTCAACAGGTTATTGAAAAGTCCTTGACAAATAGGTAAATAAAATGCTTTACTGAATTAACCTGTAAGTAGTTCTTTTTAAGTTGCAGGATGCTGGCTAAATAAAAAGAATAGGTCGGTTGGGAGAGTTTCCGAAGGAACTTTTCGCTAGTGTAAGTCCTACAACTTAATCAAAACCACAATGGATGAGAAATCAGTTTCTTTTACGATGCACGCCCTCCTCCAAGCTAGAACAAGACATCTCTGGAAATTTGTTAATAAGAAAAAGTTCTTTTATGATGCTTCTTATCTTTCGCCCACCACCAGTATTTTAGAAAACTGCGTTTATGCCCATGTCAATAAAGACGGAATAACCAAAATCACAACAATGTACCAAGCCCTTTATCCTAAAAAACTGCGAACACGATTAGGTTGATACTTTCCATTATGTTTGTTGCCATTTCCGTTCAAAGAAATTACTCTTATTAGCCATGAAACTTAAAAACTCCCAGCCTCTACTTATAACAAACCGCATCATTTTCCTGACTCTAAAGAATTAACGAGTGGGAGGAAGTAAGATATTACATTTTATTAACCTTTTTTTCCATCTGTACCACCCATGAAATAGATATAAATTAAATTAAAATGTAATGTATATTAGAGATTTACTTGCTTTTGTATTTAATTATAATTATTACAGATATAATAGCAGGAACACGACCATGTAATTAAAGGGCGGGGGGAACGCTATTTAACTAAGAACGCAATAGAGCCATGTCAATACTTCAATAATCCCCAACTATTTATCACATTGTTTTTTTCTATAACCTATGAGGAATTGACAAGACTACTATTACAGGGAATGAAAAGCACCTGGAGAATTACCACACTATTACCACAAACTTACCAAAAAGAAAAAACAGAATATTAAAGAAAAGTGTTTTTTTTGTTAAGCATTTCAATAATAAGAAAAAAGTCGTAATTGATTACATTAAAAAATCAATCTAAACCACCAAACAATACATGAATTGTGCCTTATTGACAATCTAACTGTATTATTTAGCCATGTCTTTACAGCTTGACAATAGTTTTACACTGTGAGACAATCCTAGTAGTAAGAGTTTGGAACTATGCAATATACACACGACTACAGCAATTACAACAACAAGGTCAAAATCAACTGGAGCTTAACGGCAATCCTCGCAATTTTCCTATTAACTACATTGTTTTATATCTTCAAGTTTGCATTTTCGGACATTGTTATCTATAAAGCGGAGGAGACGAGACACCTAAGAGCTTTTGACAGTAGTATTTGATGGTTTGCACGCTGGTTATTCTTAACTAATAACCAGACGCAAAAAATCAATAACAAAAAATAAACTATGTGCGGATTATACGGATACATCGGAAAACCAAACAAGAAAACAACAACGGCATTGAGACTTTTGGCAATAGCCAACGAGGTCAGAGGTCAAGATAGTGCTGGTATTGTAGTGGCTTCCAAAGGCGGAATTGAATTATATAAAAAAGCGGTCAATGCCACCAAGTTTATGGCTAAGGAAACCACGAGACAAATTTTTAACAGACAACGCTATAACGATTACATTGTAGCAATCGGACACAGCCGAGCTGCTACAACTGGCATAATATCAGACGAAAACGCCCACCCATACCAAGTTGGCGGTTATGTTTTTGCTCACAATGGAATTATTGACAATTTTGACGAATTACAGACGAAATATAAGACCAATTACCAGGTTGACAGTCAAATTATCGGCTATCTCTTGAATACTTGCAAGGACAAAACAGTTTTTGAGAAAAAACTACAAGGATGGTTCACGGTACCATATTTTAGACTTGATGATATTTATACTTTACGGATTGCCAAGAATAACGCACCTTGTAGCTTTTGTTTTTTACCAGACAATCGGGGGGTTTTATTTTCCAGCGTCAAAGAACATTTGGAAATTGCAGTTAAAAGAGCAAAGCTCAATGGCAATATTATTGAAACCGAGGGAACAAAAATATACACGCTTACATGGAAAAACAACAAAATCGAATATACCAGAGAAAATATCACGCCAAAATCTTACTCTTATGGATATAACTATGGATGGTATGACGATTATTATAATCAGGACAACTGGATAAAACAAGGCGATATTTGGAAATTGAAAAACGAAGCCCAAGTTATTGATGACGATATGCCAACAGAAGGCTCAGAATTGCCAGAGCCAACAGAGCAAACAAAGCAAGAGGATTTATCAATCAATTTTACAGAAGCCGAGAAAAAAACAGACTGGTTCAGAAGATGGTTTGATGAAAACGGAAATGTCAAAACTGAAAAAATAGAAAAAATAAAGTCTAGGCACAAGTGGTTCAAGATTTAACTATAAGTTGCTAAAACATAGGCCCTAGAATGACCTACAAGGGCAACGAAAATCAAAAGCCGACCATTTATATGTCAAGAAAAGAACACAAAAAAACAACGCCTACTATACACGACCAAAGCCATGAGGTTGCTTATTGCCATGACCATATAACGGCATTTATCTATTGCTATCCTTGCAAAAAAATAATCAGATTTACAAAAAACAAAACTAATCAGTTAAGTATTTTTTAGTAAAGGAGAAGAAAAAGTCGCTATCTTTTGGAGTTAAGAAGATGGCGATTTTTCCGTAAGAGGATAGCCAGTTGAGAGGGTAGCGATTTAGAGTTGAGAGGGTAGCAAATTTTCCCAAAAACTTCTGTGATTTTCCACACAATTTGAGGCTAAAAATCCCCTTGACAACAATGGAAAAAGGGTTTATAAATAAAATACATACAAAGAACACATACATTATGGATAGTCCAAAAATCGTAGTCAACGGAATAGAACTTCGCCCTAATTTTTTTCCATTTCGGTGTCCTGTTTGTAATGGTTTCGGAACTGTAAAACATGGAGAATTTACTTGTGGGTCTTGTAAGGGAAAAGGGTATGTCGAAATTAAACAAGATGTTTGGAGAGAGACTGATTTTCTTGAAATGGCAAAAGAACTATCAAATGCTAATTTTTTTATTGCAGGACAAGGGCATTTCAATATCAACGAGAATGAACTGGCTGAAATTTTCAAAGCTCTATGTGAAAAAGACTATAAATTATTATCTCAAATTTATAAAAGATTACAAAAAAAATATATGGGAGAATAAAAAATGGAAAACAAAGGCTATCTTTACCTATTCAAAAAATTAAAAGATGCTCCTTTCAAGACAAACCCTCTTGTTGTTGCCCTTTTTATTGATTTATTGCTTTACGCCAATTTTATGGAACAAAAAATAATATGGAACAAAAAACCTCTTATCATAGGCAGAGGACAGCTAATTGTTGGAAGAAAAGCATTGTCAAAAAGAACTGGTATTTCAGAGCAATCTATAAGAACTTGCTTAACTATCCTAAAATCAACCAATACAATAACCATCAAATCAACCAACAGATTTAGTCTAATTTCAATCTTAAATTATGATAAATACCAACCCAGTCAACCAACACTTCAACCAAGTATCCAACCAACAGTCAACCAACAGTCAACCAACAGTCAACCACAGATAATAAATATAAATAATATAAATAAGAGAGAGACTAGCGAAAATTCATTTACCAAAAAAGTATCTTACTTAGAAGAAATCCAAAACGGAGGACATCCAGAGGACTTGCGAAATTTTATTGGTCTTTACGATTGCACCACAACCCAGATAAAACAAAAGGCTCAGGGATTACTCTTATGGCTTAAACAGAACAACAAGACAGTTGTTGATTATAAAGCCCTATTGGAAAGTGCATTATTGAAAGATTTTGGCAGTAAAAAACATAGTGGCTGGATAAATGCCGACACTGACCCAGAATTCAAAAGATTACAAAAAGCTCATGTTTATTAAATATGAAAAAGTTTAGCGAGATTGTAAAAATTATTGAGGAAAACAAAAAAGAGCTGGAGTTTTTACCAACAGGCTTAAAGTTGATTGATGATTTTTTGGATGGAGGATTCATGCGGAAAGAACTGGTTATTCTTGGAGGGGGAACTGGCAAGGGAAAGAGCTTTATTGCTGGTAATATCTTTTACAATGTTGCCAAAAAGGGCTTCCGAAGTGCCTATTTTTCGCTGGAAATCTCCACAGAAATGATTGCATCCCGACTAATTGGAGCAATTTCCAATATCAAACCAACCAGAATAATAGCTGGTTATTTATCCCAAGAGGAAATGCAACGCAAATTAAAAGCTAAAGCCGAGATTGGAACTTATGAGGAATTGATGTATTTTTACGATGATGTTTACCAACTGGCGATGTTGGAAAAGGAAATCAAAGAGAATAAATACGATTTTATTGTAATTGATTTTATCCAGAATGTTATTACCAACCGACCAGACGAATACGAAAGACTATCCCACATAGCTTTATCACTTCAGAGGATAGCCAAAGAAGCGAATTGCTGTATCCTGCTATTGTCCCAGTTATCCAACATGGTAAGTAGGGAAAGCCGAAGTGATGTAATTGAATATAGGGGTTCAGGCACGATTGCCACAGTTGCCGACCTCGGATTTTTTATTGAGAAAAATGAAGTGATTGGCGATGCTAATACCTTCCGAATCAGACTTAGAAAAAACAGAAGGGGAATTTCAGGAATGGATTGGGGATTTATCTTCAAACATCCAGGGGGAGCAATCTATGGAGAATTTGAAACCAACCAAGAGAAAAAATAAATTATTGCAAGTATTACTGGAAAGGTTATGCAACTTACTGGAGGAACATACGGAAATCTTTTATTTAGAAAGACCATTTTTATGGGAAAGAGAGGAGCAAAATGACACCAAAGATATTCTTGAAAGAAAAATTGAAAATAACGAGGCTATTGGATTTACAAAAAGGGCAATTAAAGAATTGGTTAAACCGATTCCAGAGAAAGCACCGATTACAGAACAATACAAATTACCAGAAATGGCTTAATAGGTAGATATTTTACTACTTGACAAGGATATTGGAATATGATATATTTTTTACAGAGTTTGAAACTATGAATCAATTAACACAAAATCAATTTCAGAAAATCCTAGACGAAAGCGACCTGAAGATTGGGATATTAAAATCCCAAGTAGGACAATTTTCCCCAGATACTCTTGCCAATGAATTAGAAATGATTCAATACAAAACCATCCTTGATTTATTTTTCTTGACCTTAAAAAGAGTAGATGAAGTGGAAGCAAAATTAGATAGAGTTTTACTTAAAGAATGAAAGAAAAACTTCTTATAGCAAAAAGGTTTGATATTAAAAAAGTAGAAAATGGTTACATTGTGAAGGCTACCTATTATTCAAAAGGAGGCAACGATAGTGCGGAAATGATTTATGTTGCCTATACCACAAAAGAAGTTGAAGAATTATTAACAAAGAATATAAAAATATGAGTAAATTATCAGATTTTTCAGAAGAAATAAAAACACAGATGAAAGCCGATTATTTAGCAGGGATGTCTTTGGGAGAAATTGCCCAGAAAAATGGACTTAAAAACAGAGAGGGCATTTATTACTACATCCGCCCATTAACTCCACAAGATAAAGCGACCCACATATTAAATTTCTATAAAAGGCAGGAAGTTGAGAAAGGAGAGCAAAATGTCCAAGTGTAATAATTGCGGAGAAGAACATCCCGAAGAACAAGATATTGAAATCAACATAAAAAAATCAGGTCATGTCCTAGAAGGGAAAATAATTGGAAATTATAAAGAAATATTTATTGCTCTTGTTCAACTTATTGAAAGAGAAAAACATATCTTCAATCTTTTTTCTGATACGACTACTTTCGTCAGCATGAGAAAATTAAAAGAAAAATTTGGAAAAGAGAGGATGGAAAATATAACCAGCTTATTTGATAAATTCAAAAAAGAAATAAAAACAAAGGAAGGAGGTGTAGAAAATGCCAGCGAAGAAAAACTTAAAAACTGAGGTTAAAAAAGTGGAGACAGTCAAAGATACGGAAATCGTAGAAACTCCTGTTGTAGAGCAACCTAGTGAGAAATTAGGCCAACCTACAGCGGTTATACCGATGACCAACTCAATGATTGTTGCACCAGTCGTTACTCCAGAACAAGCCAAACTTGCATGGCAACAATTTTCCGACCTAAAATCAGCTCTCTTAACAAAATCTGATTATCAGGTTCTTACAATGAGAACTATGGATAGGGGAATGTGGAAAATTGTTCAGAAACCCTTTGTTAAAAAAGCAGGGTGGAGAAAATTGGCAACCGCTTTTAATCTTTCCGTAGAAGTTATTAAAGAGGAAAGAAAAGAGTATGCCGAAATGCCATATAAGGATGGAAAAAACATCATAATGAAACCTGGATTTGTCCATGAAGTAGTTGCCAGAGCCACAGCGATGAATGGCAGACACATGGATGGAACTGGTTCTTGTGCATCAAACGAAAGAGGATTTGCTCATTTAGAGCATGATGTCAGAGGAACAGCAGAAACCAGAGCTAAAAACAGAGCCATTTCAGATTTGATTGGAGGCGGAGAAGTCTCAGCCGAAGAAATGGAAAATAACGAAGATGTGATAAAACAGCAAACAGCAGTCCAACCCGAAGTTACTCATACTTTGGAATATCACAAGTCTTTACCAATCAGAATAGTCCAGAAAGAAGGAAAAAATAAAGGGAAACCCTTCAGAATGTGCCAATGCAGGATGCCAGATGGCAGAAATTGGTTTGAATGGGTATCCGTAGAGGAATACGAAAATTCCCTAAAAGCCAATGCAACCGAATCTTCTTCTGATGCTAGTGGAAAGCAGGAGGGAGATAGTTTTTAAATCTGAGGAGATTGACTAGGGCAGGGTCAACTCCTCAAACTTGAAAACTAAAATATGGACTTAAATTATTGCAACAAAAGATTGGAGGAAATAGTAAAAGAATTAAAAACTCTTTTGCCAATACTTAAAGATGCGGAATATAAATATAACAAAGTTTATTACGATTGCATTGTCAGGTCGGGATTGGGAAATGCTGAAAAGAGGGAAGCGGAAGCCTTCCTCGTTTGCGATACGGAAGGTGTCCTTAAACCCTTCACAGAAGCAAAAATTGATGTACGAACTCTTATCAACGAAAAAGAATGTCTTACAGAGATTTCCAAGAACATTAGGACAATGAGAGGACAAGAATAATATGGCTAACTCACTTAAAAAAGAATATTTTCTTTCAATTAAATCTGGAACAGATTATCCAGATTTGGAAGATGTTATTGTGGCAAAAAGTAAAGAACAGGCAATAGAATTTTTCTATGCCAGATATAGCGAATTTGGGAGAGACATTATCAGGCAAAATACTTATTCTGAAGATGAAATGGTTAATTAGTTTTTTATTATTTTTTATTATTTATGTTAGCTTGCCAAGATATTTCTACAAACAACTATCTGATGCAGAGGTTAAATACGAAAACAAAGATACAAGAGTGGAAAAATTGGAGAATTTCTTTGCTCAAAAGAAGTGTCCTTTTTCAAAATATGCGAAGGTTTTTATTCAAGTTGCAGACAAGTACAAGATGGATTGGAAATTACTTCCAGTTGTTTCGATGGTTGAAAGTACGGGTGGTAAAAATTATATTCACAATGGTTTCGGTTGGGGTTCGGATAGCATTGATTATGGCTCGGATGTTCAGGACATTGATGCTATTGCCCATGTTCTTACTACTTCAACTACATACAAAGCGTATCAGGAAAATCAAAACTTGGAAACTTTCGCCAGAATTTATAACTCGCCATTTGCCGAGAGTTATTTGGTCAAGTTAAGATATTTTTACAATCAATTATGAAAACTGAATTAAGACTACAAAATGTTATTTTTCAATGTCTTTTGGACAAGAACTTTTACAATGCAATCATAAAGCAACCCTATGCGATTACGATTATCGCTGGAGTTATCCCAAATCCAAAAGGAGAAATAATTATGAACATGAAAACTGGAGTAATTTGCGAGGATTGCTGGAAGAAAAATTTAGATAAAGAAGGTCTCCAGTTCAAAGAGCCTTCTAAAATTGTTGTTCCAGAATCAGGAATAGCAAAATTAAAAAACTAATATGGCTTTACGATTTATTGCTTTTACTTTAATTATCTACTTTCTCGGAATGAGTAATGTTGAAGGAAACTGGCTCAGTCGCTTGGCTATTAGTGGAATAATAGCTTTGATTGTTTTGACATTATTGGCTTTAATTGGGGAAATAGCAAACGGATAATTATGAAAATTCTTGCATTTGACCCATTCAAAAGAAAAAAAGTGCTTTGCGGAGAAGTAGTTGGAGACACCCTCATAAGGGATGTTGACCCAATCAAACATTTTATGCGAGTGGTTGGCGGTTACGGAATCCAGCATTATGTTTTTCCAATCCTAAAAAAGAATGGAGTTAAAAAGATTATCATTAAGGAATTAAATGGAAAAAACTGGGAAGCAGATTTGAAAACTTGGGAAGAAAATAGCAGGACTATGGATTTTGGTCATGGAAAACAGATTTTTCTGAGCTTAAAATATATGAAGAAGTTTAGTCTCTGAACCTTATTGTTTAAGGAAGAAAGAAAATATGAATAATCGGATAATAAAATTTAGGGCTTGGGACAATAGAAAGAACAAAATGACAATAGAGTTTTTTATTGATTCTATGGGCATTGTTTTTAATGATTGTGGGATTACTGATGATGGAGGATATTCTTTAAGCGAAAGTGAGGAATTGGTGGATAAAGATGGGAATTGGATTAAAGGTTTAGAGCTTATGCAATTCACAGGATTGTTGGATAAGAACGGAAAAGAAATATACGAGGGGGATATTTTGAAGTTTACACAAGGATTTTATAAGGCAAAGAGAAATCAAAATTTGTGGCTACCAATTATCTACGACGAAAAACACGCTATGTTTGTATGTGATGGAAAAAGTTTTACAACGCCAATAGACACGACAGGTGAGATTATCGGCAACATTTGGGAACACCCTAATCTCTTGAAAGGCTAACTATATGAAAACAAGTATTGTTGAAAGAAAAGTTAAAAAACATACTCACGAAGTAGATATTTATAACAGCTATGAAATTTACGCTGTCTGTAGGATTTGTCATATGCACGATTGGGGTGTTCCTGAAGATTATAAAGAGCCTAACTATATGGATATATTACAGAAAAAAATAGAACATCCTTTAATTAAGTATTACAAGGAAAAATATCCTAAAAATCCAAAAGTAGTAGAAATAGATAATTGGGAAAATGCAAACGAGAAAGGCTAACTATGAATAAAAACATAAAAGAAAAAAAAGAGAAAATTAAAGAAAAGATTAAGGAACTTGTAATAGAGAGGCTTAAAAGTATTCCTGATAATGTGAGAGTTTCTATTGGCTAACCTATGACTAACATAAAAGAAATAATTAAAGAGTTTAGGAAAAGGTTTAGTTTTATAGCCTATAAAGGGTTTCAATGTGATGAAATAACTGTTGCAAACATTGAGGACTTTCTTTCCCAAGCCCTATCTTCCCAGCGAGAGGGGATAATAAAAGAAATAGAGGGAATAAAAATACCAAAACATTCTTTTACTTGTAATAAGTATCAATATAAAACAGTTTGTGATTGTGGAGTAGATTTAGTAGAAAACTTTAAGAAAGTTGCTATTTCTAATCTAAAAGAAAATGGCTAGAGAAGATTTGAACATTGACAATTAAATGAGTAGTGAAAAGGAAAGACTGATATCGGTTGACCTTTTGCAGTATTTCAAGGTGGCAAAGTAGCTAGAGTGGGTAAAAATGGGAACACTTTTAACGAACGCCAATGTTATTGTTCGGCTCGCTAACGACTCCTTGACCTACTCTTTTAGTTGTTAATTAGATAAAGGATAGGAATATGAAAAAGAAGCAAATTAAATTTTCAGAGGAAGATAGAAGTAGATTGATATTTTATATTGGTTGGGAATTGTATTTTATAACTGGAAAAGCCAGTAAGGAAAATGCTTATAAATTAGCAATGATAGCCGTTAATGCTATGAGAGAAGCTGTCTTATGATTAAATTTAACCCTTAAAGGATAGGAATATGAAAACATTTTATTTAATAGGAATTTTAGCAGGATTTGTAATTTTATTACTTTGGCTTACAACAGGCGAAAGACCTGACGATTGGTTTATTGTTGCGTTAATTTTATTGACTATTTGGGACTGGGTAGGAGATTTCTTTTCCCTTAAAAGATAGGAATTAAAGATTATGACTAAACTAGATTGGTTTACTTTAGGTTTTACGACAGGAGTAGTGACATTATTTCTAGCTTTAGTAGCGTGGTTAAGACTTTATTAAAATGAAAGAACAATGGAAACAAGTAGGTACATTTGGAGAAGGAAAAATCTTAGCCAAAGGAGTTAAGAGAAAGTTGGTAACTGAAGGAATGAAAGACTTTGAATACATAGTTAAGCAGGAAAAGATAAAAAAGATAAAATTAAAATGAAATATGTCTAACCTAGAACAAAGAATAGGAAAATTTCTCAAAGAAGCGGATAAAAATAACATAACTCCAGCAATTCAATTAACTCGTCTTAAATTTGGAGAATATAACGAATGGCTTATTTTGCTTAACTATCCGAGAATTGGAAATGGAAAATTGAAATATTTAGGAATTCACATTCCAATGAGAATAAAACTTGACAAAAGGAAACGAACTGGAGTAAAAATAAAATAGAACGATAACTTACAGGTTATCGTATGACCAAATCAGAAAAGATTTGTAAAGACCAATTGGTAAAGGAAGGATTTCTAGTAGAACGAGCTGTTAAAACCGCTTGGTCTCGTAATGACCTATTCAATCTTTGGGATTTTATCGCAGTTTCTCCGAAAACAATCCGCTTTATTCAAGTCTCCAGTATTTATCTTACTTCAGGTTCTCACGCAGGAAAAGATTATAAAGGTTTTCCTCATCCAGCCAACACCACTATTGAATTTTGGAGATGGATTCAAAAAGAGAAAAGGTTTGATATTAAAGTATTATGAGTATGCCGAGGGGTCGCCCAAAACTATTTTTTGAAGATGAGGATGATACTCCGTATTTTTATTGTCAGTCCTGCTCAAAACTTTGTAGCAAGAAAAAAGAAGAAAATTGGGTTAGGATAAAAGATATTGTCATAAGAATTTGCAATAAATGTTATAGGGGAGAATACCAAAGACGATATGCTTGATATTTTGATTCGGTAGGCTATCAGGATTTAGGGAGTTTGCACCGAAGGATAGTTCCAAACTCTTACTTCTAAACTCCTTTTACTCCAACGAAATGCCTACCGAATCAAACTATGAAAAAATGGGTTTGGATGATAAATCCAGGTGGCAGACAAGTCGAAGTTGACGAAACTCTGATACCTGAATTATTAAAAAAAGGATTCAAGGAATGTTCTGCTTTATCAGATTCCTCGTTTGTTGGAAATAATAATAGAGCCGACTTAAACCTCGTTACGCTTCTTTGGGCTTCCAATGGCATGGGAAGGGTAGGGGAAGAAGTTCTACTCTCCTTGGATAAACTAGGGCTTAAAATTAAGGTCTTACCAGACTATGTTCAAGAAGAAGGATTACAACCCAGAACTTTAGAATTGATAAAATTATCCGATAAATACACGAAAGCCAAGATTACCCTTTATTATGCAGTACCCAAGATTCTTCCCAGAGATTTGTCAGTTAAAAACTATTTGCATATAGACTGGGACACCACGATTGCTCCAGATATTTGGGTTAAAAATATAAATCAGTATATTGATAAAGTCTATCCCTCAACAAATTTTGTGCAAAATGTCTTTAGGGAATCTGGCATAAATAAACCAATGTTGACAATTCATCATGGTGTCAGAAGCGACAGATTCCCCAAAATGGAAAGGAATTGGGAAGGCGACTTTGTTTTCTTAACTGCTGGGGATTTATCTTTAAGAAAAGGAACTGACCTTTTAATTGAGGCTTTTGAAGAAACCTTTCCAAAAGAAAAAGATGTCAAACTAATAATTAAAAGTAACCATGAAATGAAATGGGGAAAAATAGAAATTCCCAATGACCCCAGAATAGAAGTAATTGAAGAATCTTATCCTTACGAAAAATACCTGAACTTATTGGAAAAGGCTAATTGCTATGTTGTTTCTTCCAGAGCTGAAGGATTTTGTCTCCCTGCTTTAGAGGCGATGTCCACAGGTTTGCCGACAATTATCCATAACTGGTCAGGCATGGCAGATTTAGTTAATGGCAGATATAACTTTCCAGTTGAAAGCGGAGAATTAAGGAAAGCTGAAAAATGGCATTATCCAGAAGAATATCAGGATGGTAAAGGCATTGGCGATTGGAGAAGCCCATTGGTTGCTGATTTGGTCAAACAAATGAGGTATGTTTATGAGAATAGGGAAAAAGCAAAACTCATAGGAGAAAAAGCCTCAGATTGGACACGGAGAGAATGGGATTGGGATAGTCAGGTCAGAAAGATGTGGATGGATATTGTCGAATCCAATCTTCCTCAATTCAGGGTCAACAATATCAAGACCCCAGTCGCTAAGGAAAGAAAATGGGGAGAATTCTATGAAAAAACCAAAGTAGATAAGGAAACCATGAGAATTTGGGGAACTGCACAGGGAGATATTTTTAGATTCATTAAAGCCTTCAACCCCAAGACAGTAATTGAGGATGGTTGCGGAACAGCTTCTCTATCAGGATTTCTTTCTTGGGATGAGAATATCAAAGTAACCGCAGTTGATTTCGATAAACAGATTGTAGAAATGGCAAAGAAAAATATGGCGACCCTTGCTCCTAATCTAAAAGTCTCCTATGGAGATTCTTTCAAAAATAACCTTAAAGCTGATGTTATTTTTTCTCAGGGAATGTTGGAACATTTCTCCAACGAACAAATGGTGGCTTTAGTTACCAATGAACTTAAAAATGCTCCAGTGGTTATTCATTCTGTCCCTAATAATGATTATGGTAAATTGGATTTTGGAAATGAAAGACTTTTAACAGACCTTCAATATCAGCAGATTTTTAGAGGATTTGATTTAACTATTTACCGCTATTGGTTGGATGATGGCAAAAAAAAACAATCCATTCTTATTTTCAAACGATTAACCGAACCAAGACCTAGAACTTCAATTATCATGCCAATTTTCAATAATAAAGAAATGACCATTACCGCCATTGAAGCAGTAAGGAAGAATACCAAAGATTACGAACTTATTGCCATAGACAATAACTCCAATGATGGTATTGAAAAATGGCTGGATGAACAGTCAGACATAAGAACAGTGCATCTTTCTGAAAATCTAGGCGTGCCAAAAGCCAAAAACATCGGAATAATGATAGCTTGGGGAGAATATATTTGTTTCCTAGATAATGATACGCAAGCAGGAGCAGGGTGGTTAGATGACCTTCTGGCAGTTTTCAAAGACCAGACAGTAGGCTTTACTGGAACTGATGGCTGGTGGATAAATAAAGAAGAAAAGAATTTCATGGGCAAACAATTTACTCACGGAACAGAAATTGAATGGGTTGCTCATTCTATCTTTGTTTTCCCCAGAAGATTAACTAAAAAGATAGGACTTTTAATTGATAAAGATTTATGGTGCATTGAGGATGTTGACCATTGTTGCCGAATCAGAAACTTAGGCTACAAAGGTCTAATGCCAAAAGAAAAACCTAATATGAAACATTTCGGAGCTTCCACTGCTGGAAAAATGACCGAAGCTTTAACTCATTATAATCGGAATTGTGATGCGGTTTGGAAAGAGTGGGAAAACTTTATCAATACTCGCAAAATGGGTTCAAGAATTGATATTGGCTCTGGAGACAATCCGAATCAAGGCTATGTCCATGTAGATATTCAGGATGTCCCAGAAGTGGACATTATTTCCCTAGCTGATGATTTGAAGTTGCCAGACAGCAGTGTTGAAGAAATTTATAGCTCGCATTTGATAGAACATTTTACCCGAACTCAGTTAGATACAGTTTTGCAGGAATGGCGGAGGGTCTTGAAAAAAGGAGGAACAGTTGTTATTAAAACTCCCGATATACTCAAAGTTTGCGAAAAACTCTTGCATGGTAAGGTTGATTACCACTTGGGAATTTCTTGGATTTACGGAGGACAAAGAACTAAATGGGATTTTCATTACTGGAGTTGGACTTTTGAAAAGATTAGAGAAAAACTGGAAGCCAATGGTTTTACTAACATTGAACACCTCAATGACCCTGATGATTGGCTAAAAGTCAGAGCAACTTGTGATAAAAAGTTTGAAGAATTAACAACTACCACTGGTGGCTCTAAAATTCCCCTTAATATTATTTTTGAAGGAAATCATCATCACATTTATGGAGGAGGAGAAAATATGACCTTTGGAGTAATTAAAATTTTGGATGACAATTATTCCAATGTTGAAGTTAAGGTTGACTTAAAACAAATAGATGCAAAAAGAGCTTTTGGTATAGATTTGGCAAAATTAACCAAGAAAAATTATCACTTAAATGATGTTTTTATCTGTATTTCCCATTTCTCCTTACCAACTCCAATCGGAAAGAAAAATATAGCAGTTATCTTTTATCCTCAGTTTGATTGGACAGAACCAATTAAAAACTATGATAAAGTTGTGGCTATTTCTAAATATTCCGCTGATGCAATCAGGCAGAAATGGGGGATTGAATCAGTCGTTATTCCTCCAGCAACAGATATACACAAGTTTTCCCCAAATGTGGAAAAGAAGAAACAAATAATCAGTGTCGGAAGATTCTTCTGGCAAGAAGGAGGGAATAATAAAAACCAACATATTCTTATCAAGGCTTTCTCTAAAATGCCAAAAGATTGGAAATTGGTTCTAGTTGGGTCAGTGCAAAATCAAGAGTATTTTGATGTCTTAAAAAATATGGCAAGAGGTTTGAATGTTGAATTTATCCATGATGCTTCTTTTGAGGAATTGACTAAACTTTATGCGGAAAGTAAATTATTTTGGAGTGCAACTGGTTATAACTCTGAAAATAATTCCACTCAGGAACATTTCGGAATAGTCGCAGTTGAAGCATTGGCTTCTGGTTGCAAGACACTGGTTTTTGATGGTGGAGGTATGGCGGAAATTACTGGAACAGAGAAATGGAAAACTATTGATGAATTGGTTAAACTAAGTCTTGATGACACAAATTACAATCCGAAACTTCTTGCGGAAGGGGTTAAAGAATATTCTTTTGAGGAGGTAGCGAAAAAATGGAAGGAGTTAATCAAAAACCTATGATTTTAGGAACTGTGGCTGGGACAGACAAATATCTTTCAGGATTAAATAAAGTTTATGAAAGAATTCTGACTGATTACAAAGACAAAGAAATTACTTTTCTTGAAATAGGAATTTTGGAAGGGGGTTCTCTTTTAATGTTCCAAAAAATGCTTCCAAAAGCCAAACTTTATGGCTTTGACATTCTCCCCAGACCTAGATTATTAACTGACCCAAAAATCATTACTAGAGAAATAAATCAAATGGATGATGTAGCGATTGAGAAATTAGCTAAAGAAACAGGAGGATTTGATGTTATCATTGATGATGGTTCTCACTTTACTAGAGAAACCAAGAATTGTTTTGACCGCCTATGGCAACATCTAAAAGTTGGAGGAACTTATATTATTGAAGATTTTATTGTGGGAGTTAAGGTTAAAGGTAGTCCGAATATTGATTATGCTTCAAGAACAGCAGGAATGGATGCTTTAGTTTATGAAATTGCTAAACAAAAAACAGAGTTAGGAATTACTTCCATTGAAATTGTAGTCAAGAAAGATTGGATGTCTTGTGCAATCTTTACAAAATGAATAAAAACCTATCTTATATCGGAATCTTTAAGAATGAAGCCAAGCACATGAGATATATTCTGGATATGGTTAAACCTTTGGTCTCAGAAATGATTTTAGGAGTGCAACCTTCAGATGATGATACTTTGAAAATTGCCAGAGAATATACACCAAATGTTTTTGAAAGACCCAATGAAGCTCCCTTTTACAGTAAAGATTTCCTTGCCAGTCAAGTTAAAACTCCGTGGTTTTGCTGGTTTGATGCTGATGAGATTTTAAGTATTTCGCTTTACAACTATCTTGCTGGTTTGGATTTTAGCCAAATGGGGGATTTTGATGGAATCAGAATAAGAAGAATCAATTACATTGACGGAGTTGTTTGTAACGGAGGACAGGAGAAAGATTATCAATTTATGGTTTTACGCAAAGATATCCGATGGAATCCTACGCCTGAAAGAGCAATCCATATCTGGCCTAAAGTCGCAAATCACTTTGCTATTGAGTTTCCTGTTTATCATATAAGGACATTGGATAAAATAAAGAAAAGAACTGAGGACTGGAATAAAATCCAACCTGACCTAAAAGCAGTTTGCGAGGAATATGTTACCAATGTTGAATCCGAATTAAATACTTATAGAAAAGGAGCAAAATGAAATATGTATCGCTTTTTGCAGGAATAGGCGGATTTGATTTAGCACTTAATAGATTAGGTCACAAATGCGTATATGCCAATGATTTTGATGAATATTGCAAAATAATATATGACAAAAATTTTAGTTCATTACAGCAGGTCGGGGAGAAAGACTTATCACGAAGGAAGAATAACCTTAAACAAAGTGGGAACACTAAACACAGGACAAGGATGTTCGGGAAGAACGAACCAAACCTTAGTGGTAGAAGGCTTGATACAACCTCAATCACAGAAGTCAATGCCAAAGACATACCAGACCACGATTTACTCGTTGGAGGATTCCCCTGTCAGGCATTTAGTATTGCTGGAAAAAGAAGGGGATTTAACGACACCAGAGGAACACTCTTTTTTGATGTCGCAAGGATTCTCAAAGCAAAACATCCCAGACTGTTCATATTGGAAAATGTCAAAGGACTGTTATCTCACGACAATGGAAGAACTTTCAAAATCATCATCTCCACGCTTACAGAATTGGGGTATGACCTCCAATGGCAAGTGCTTAACAGCAAGAATTTCGGAGTCCCCCAGAATAGGGAAAGAGTGTTCATTGTCGGAAATCTTAGAGGAACACCCAGACCCAAAGTATTTCCTATCAGAACAGACAATCAGGAGATTGCAGAGATTCGGACTGAGAATAGCAAAAGATGTAGCAGGAACAGTGAAGGCGAGAACAGGTGGCCCACAGAACGACGAAAAGTATCTCAAAGTTTAGACATGAATTACTGGAAAGGAATTGATAATCATAAACAAAGAACATTGATAACAACGCCTAAATTTAGGAGATTAACTCCTATGGAATGTGAAAGACTACAAGGATTCCCAGATAATTGGACTGAGGGGATTTCGGACACCCAACGCTATCGCCAACTCGGAAATGCTGTTACAGTAAATGTAGTTTATGAAATTGCCAAAAGATTGGAGGTGTAAATATGATAGACGAAGAAAAAGTCTCTTATTGGAAAAAAAGGATTAGTGATAAATTAAAATCAATGAATGGTCAATTAAAAGTAGATTTTAATGGGATTGCAAATATGGCTGAACATATTGACCTGAAAAACTCAAAGGAAATTGCAGTTAAAATGAATGTGGTTTTAATTGCTATCAGTAAATTAGAACAGGAAATCTTAATAGGAAAACCCAGAAAGGAGAAGAATTAACATGGATGAATTAGTTTATCGGGAAATCTTGGTGGAAGTTCAAAATCTTATTAGTGGCGTAATTGCCTTACATAATGAGAAATTACTTCCTTTAATTGGAAAATTGCAGGAGGCAAAAGTAGAGCTAAATAAAGTTAAGCAAACATCATAATGTACTACCTGGCAGTTGGAACCAGGTATAACTGAATTTAGCTTCAAAAATTATGAATAAATGGATAAAAATGTTAAATCTTAAAGGTCGTATTGTAGAAATTGAAGTTGAAAAGGTTGAGGAATTGACAAGGATTGGCTTTAAGCGTTTAGAAGTAGCCCATTATGATGCAATAAACGATACAATCAATGTGTCAATCCCTCTGCAAAATTATCCTTATGGGGGATATGGAAAAGTGGAAGAATTACTCAGGTCAAGACTAAATTTCATTGATAACTCTCCCAATGTCCTCTATTTTGGTTATCCTCAACCAATTAAAAAAGAAATAGGAAAGAAATATTTCCTTATAACTGCATGGGAAGCAGATGAACTTCCTATGAATTGGGCTGAACTATGTTCAAACTTTGATGTCATTATTGTGCCTTCACGCTTCTGTCAGAGTTTATTCAAAAAAAATGGCATAACAAATGTTGAAACAATGATTCAGGGAACTGATAATTTCAATCTTTCAATTCCGACTATCGAATATCCATTTACTTTTCTTCACTACAATTCTTTTTCAGACAATGGCAGAAAGGGTTGGGATTTAGTGGTTAAGGCTTTTCTCAATGTTTTTGGTAGATACCCAAAAGTCCAACTTATTCTTAAAGGCAGAAACCATGATAATACCAAAGATATTGAAAGTGTTCCAAGAATTCCAAATATCCAAATTATTGTTAAAAATATGAATCGTTTAGAAATGTCAGTTTTACAAGAACAAGCAAATTGCTTTGTTTTCCCCAGTAAAGGAGAAGGAATCGGACTTCCACCCATAGAAATGATGGCAAGAGGAATCCCGACAATTGTTTCCAATGCTTCTGGTATGAAAGAATATGCTTCTTTCGGAATTCCTCTAAATCATTTCAGTAATGTCCCAGCAGTTTATCCTCACATGAAATTTGAAAAAACTCCTCACTGGCAAGAACCAAACCTTTTTGAATTAGAAGATAAAATGTTTTATGCTTATAGGAATTACAAACGGATTAAGGAACAGGCAGTTAAAAATGCTGAACACATCAAAAGATTTTTCAATCTTGACATGACAATAAATAGTTTTGTGGATATAATAAAAAAATACCAATAAAATATGCCGACAGTAACAATTAAGCAATCAGTTCCAAATTGCAAGAAAGCAATAATAATCCATGAATACATTTGCCCTAAATGTAAAATTAAATGGACTGCTGAAGAATGGCATATTCCCGAAGAAGCTGAAAAAGAAAAAAAACTTCTTTGTGATGAATGTTCCCGATTAGCAGAACAGAAAACCTTTCATACTCGTTCTGAAAAACTGACAACTTTACAAAAAGCCATGTTAAAAGGAGACAAAGCGTGGAAGGAAGATATTATGTCCAGAAGAAAATTACCCAATGGAGATATTGCAGTTATTGACAGAGTAAGTGGAAAAGTAAAAGAAGTAAGACCAAGACAAGGAGTAAAAAATCGTGGATGACTTAATAAATAAAATAAAAAACTCTTGGGAAAATAAAGAGGAATTGACGAAATTACTTGTAGAGGTATGTGAACTTTATAATCAAACAACTGTGGAACTGGGAATTACAATCCAAGAATTTGCAACAGCGATGATAAATGAAAAAGAAAATACTTATAAAACTTCAGTTGCAGAAATTGAATATCGGATAAAATCACAAGTCGGCAACCAGACAGAAGTTTTAAGGGGTAGATTACAGTGCTTAACACTACTTCATCAAACAGTAAGCCAAAGAGTTGATGATTTATCCATCCCTCCAATTCCAAGTGCCTCGTAGGTCATCCTGAAGCGATTTATCTTCGCCAAAATCGTGTTTAGAGGCTATTTTCGGTATTTTTCGGGTCTTTGAAGGAAAACTGGGGTTTCTAACTCATCATCAATTTTACTTTGCAACCACTTAGGGATTCTTCTTTTTCTCCAAATAAGAAAAAAGACCAAACTTGCAATATAGAACTTCAAAGGAAGTCTGATAACGTAATAAAGCATTTCACGCATTTATTTATTTCTCCTTCTATACATTGATTCCGCAATAGCGATAGCCCTATTTCTTGAAACTGGTTTTCGGGGATTGGATTTTGAAACTGGTCGCATAGTATTTCCCCTTACGCCTTCTTTCATTATTCTGCCAATTTTATTGGAAATCCATTTGTTTTTTGCAGTTGCCATTTTTTTACTTTAACACTCCCTTCTTAAATTTGTCAAATTGTTCATCAACGGAAATCATTTTGTCTAATTTTCCTATTTTATGGAGTTCTTTAATTTTTTCATATCTCGCAACAACTTCTGGGGTTGCAGGTTTTAATTTCAAAAGTAAATTTCCCTCTTTTCCTATTTCCCAATCTTCATTCATACTTTTGCCATTTGCAGAAACTTTTCATTTCTTGCAAATTCCTCAGCAGTTTTAATTTCAAATCTTTTATTAGCATGACCTTTTCTTCTTCTCCAAACTTGATAACCTTTATCACAAGCAATAAATTTTATTTCTCCCTCCGTTGCCTCCAAGAATAATGGGTCAACCTTATCTTTACTTTCACAAAAATCAAAGAACCAGACTTCAGGGGATTCTACACAATATAATGCCCGATATTGATTAAGAAGTCTAAGAATTGCAGTTTTATCAGTTCCAGCAAGAGTAACATAGGAATTATCTGATTGGAAACGACCTGTATCTCCATGAATTGTAGCGTGCTGGTGTCCATCTCCGTCTAAAAACTTAAAATCATCTCCACCTTGAATTTGAAACCTAATATCATTATATCCTCTTATAATATCAACATTATCAATATTCCCTTCATTTTGTCCGTCAAATCCAAAATTTATTTTCTTAACATAAGTTGTTGCTGGGTAAAGGTTAATGTTGGATGAACCAAAATATGCCCTTTGAGTGGAATTAGTATAAATATAGAATTCTCCTCCCAAAGCATTTAATCCCATGTTATCGCTTGTATCTTCCCAAATCCTGCTTCCTCCCTCAAAACGAAGTCTTGAATTAGAATCATTGGTTGAGTGTTGAATTATTAAAGCGGTGGGTTGAGATGAACCTCCAACTGTAATTGAACCAGCAGTAATTTGTGAAGCATTTATATTTCCTGCATAAACCCAATCGGATTTGACAGTTGCAGCTTGAATGTTTTTGGCATTTAACATGGTTACATCAATCCTGTCTCCAGAAATATACTCAGAAGTTATCTGAGAAGCCTTAATAGAGTTAGCATAAACCCAACCAGAGGTAACTGAGGAAGCAACGATATTAGTGCAAGTGATTTGGTTTCCGTCAATAGAATTATATTTTTCCGCACCAGCCAAAGACTGACCTCCAGAAGAAGTCGTCTGAGGATTGCCTTTCATAAAATCGCCTGGGAATTCTACCATTTATGCCCTTACCTTTCTCAAAATGGGTTTTGTTACTTCCCCACCCTGATTATTTACAATTACTTCCATTCCAGTTACTCTGAAAAAGTCATCTAAGACATTTCTGCCATGATTTATTCTGACCTTAACATTGTCCCCCATCACATATCCAGAAAAAGGAGCAAGTCCAGCGACGAAAGAAACATACCAATCATCGGTTGGTTCTTTACTTTCAGCCAAAGTATCTTTGGTTACTTCATCTAAATCTCCCTGACTGGTTAATTGGTCAAAAACAGTTCCTAGTTGTCTTAAATAATAAATACCCTGAGAATCTCCATCAGTTTGAGTGGAAGTTAAGACTTTTGGGCCAGTTACAACCGCCAGTCCTTTAACATCATTTCTGATAAAGCGGTAATCTCTGGTATGGGTAAAAGAAGCTATCTCAGAATTCAATTCAAAAATTACTTGTGGTTTATTTGCTCCGACATTTCTTAAAAAAGAGAAAGTGGGACTTGCTTCATCTAAAGAAATTGCAAAAACAGTATTTTGTTCCCACGCACCAGAAGGAGAGTTGGAACGAGCAATCGCCATCATGGTTTGACACAAGGTAAAATAATCTTCATCCATAACAGTTTTTGTTACTAATTTTTCATCAGTCGTGCCAGTATCGTATGGGTTTTCTATTGTTCCTTTTTTGATTATATCTCCGAGAATAGAATTGGCTTTAGCATCAGATAAATCCCAAATCGGAGAAAGAAGTTCAGAACCAATCTTTTTTCCAGTATAGGTAACATTGAAACCAACCCTATCCCATTTGAGACATTCCATTAAAGATAAACCATAAACTGTGGTTTTAATTAAATCATCTTGTACGCAAGCGACAAATCCCTGCCAGACCAAGACATTATCCCGATAAATAAGAATTTGGATAAATTTAGCATCATCCACTAAGGCAAGATTTATCTTGGGGTCATTCCATGGGACTGAGAACTTGCATCTGCCAACATCATTCTCATAAGAATCGTATTCAAAATCAGTTGCCTGATTAAATTCATATTTCTTCCCATCAGGAAGTTTGAGGACTATATTGTAGGTTGGTTGTTGATTCCCCATATTTTATAACGGCCATGCCGAGTAAAATTTAGTAGTAATTGTGCAATTTGAATCATTCGTCTTGGTTATTGTATTATTTCCTGCTGATAATTTCATCCATTTAGAAGCAGAAGAAATGTAATCTCTCCTTTCGACCCCATCTAATTTAACGGAATGATTAAGAGTATCAATTACCAGAGTTTGTCCAGCCGATAAAGCTGTGGTTACATAAATTATTTCACTTCTAGTTGTATTAGCAATCTGAAGTGAGGTTGAAGTTGCTCCAGTTGCAACAATAGTGATGATAACAGGGGTCGGATAAGTTCCAGCATTAACAGCAGTCCCAGCTCCAGCCAAAGTAATTTGACCCTGCAAGTATTTTCTGGGGTCTCTGGCTTTTAATTTAAGTTTTGCTTCCCTGATTAACCCTGCCAAAGAATCCTGTTCAAGAACTGGAGTTTCCATTGATTTAAGGAAAATCTGAAAATCCCTTGAAGTTGAACCGACTGTTTCTGTCCATTTGAAAGGATGGTATCCCTGATAGGAAGTTGTCTCTCCGTAAGTTGGGTCTGCCTCTAACAAGTCTGGATTAAGAGCTGATTTTAGAGTTTGAATTAACTCTGCCATCTTTGCTTGGGTTGTGGCATATAAAAGAACTGGAATTTCAAAAACACCCTTACTGGCTTTTATTCCATAATCAACGATTCCAGGTTCAGTTGGCATTTCATCCTCAACATTATTGGAAATTGTATCAAGGAGAGCTTGTGAATCAACTAAAATAATCTCCGTCGGGTCGGTTGTTTCATCGTTCAATTTAATGCGACTATTAAAATTATAGACAGTTTTTGAAAATTCAGACATACACAAAGACTGTATTACACAAGAGGATTTTTTGTCAAAGAGATAATTCCCTTTGGAAGTCCTGTTTTCTTACACGCTTTATGGAATTGAGACCTTGCTAAATGACTACCTTTATCCGAATAATGAGGAAGCATGAAGATAGTTTCCTGACCAGTGGGATTTTCAGAAATAAAAAACTTCCCACTCTTTGTCTGGAAGCTCATTTGGAAATTTGTTAATCTTTCTTTCATTTTACTTCTTCTTTTTCGGTTGCTTTCTGAACTACATTAGCTCCGCAATAAATTCCTAAATTCAAAGTTGTAAAAGAAACAAATTCCGCACCTGTTATTTTATTTATGCAAACAAGTACGAAAAACATGATAGATATAAGAATAAATCCAATAAACTTTCTGCTTAAAAGTTCTGACATTTTTTTTTCGCCTCCTTCCTGTCAAAATATCTTTTTCCAGTAAAACTCATCTTTTTTGAAAATTATCCAACATTCTTTTCATAAATGGTTTTTTTTGAATAACCTGACCAACTGCTGTTTCGACATTCTGAGGGATTTTCTTTGTTGCTTCTTTTACAGCTTCCACCATTTTTGTTTCTCTGTGATTTAAGGCATCAATGATAACTTTTTGCTGTGCAATTATTGTTGCTTGATTTGTTTTAATATCTGCAATGTCTTGCCTGTCATCATTTACTTGTTTTGACATCAGAGAAAAAGTAGTTTGAATTTGCTCAACCAGTTTATAAATTGGGAGTATGCAAGCTTTAATTACATCTGTTACCAATAACATTAAATCATCATTGATAACTCTTTTAACTAAATCTTCAATCTTTTTATCCATTTGTCAGTGATTTAATATAATCAATAATTTTTTGTAATTTTCCTTGTGCGGTTGTCAACAAACCTTTTGTAGTTGTCAACTCGGTTGTCAACCTTTTGTTTTCAGTTGTCAACTCAATTATTTTGGTATTTTGGGTGGCACAAGGGTCAATTGGAATGGGTTTTTTATATCCATATTTTTTGAAAGTGGTTACATCCCCAAAAAAACAATCTCCGTCAACTTTACCGACAATTCCAGAGACAAGTTGCTGATTAGTCCATTGTTGCATCGCCATAAATTTCCATGCACCAGTATTGCCAGGATTTTTATTTGGGTCATAAGTATAAGATGCCAACCATAATCCGTAGGATGCCACTACAAGCGGTTTCCAGTCAAAACCAGATGTTTGGCTCTGATTGAGATAAATCAATGGCTTATACCCATTTAACAGCGAAGAAAGTCTATCCAAGAATCGTTTACAGAAATCAACTGGATTATTCCATTGTTCTTCAAAATCCAGACAAATCAATTCCCCATCCCGAATATCTGCTAATTGCTTGGCTACATAATCTGCTTCTGCTTCAGGAGTATTATATTGAGGATAGGAATAATGGTAAAAGCCAAGTGGAAGTCCAACCCTGCGAGCTTCATCCCTATTGCGGAAAAATTCATTATCCACTCTTGCAGTTCCAATAGTAGCTCTAATAATTACAAAATTGGAATTCTTTTTATAGGTATCCCAATCTATTTTTCCCTGATATTCTGAGACATCATTTCCAACTATCATATTATTTTAATCCTTTAAGTTCTCCGAGTATTTCTCCCAATCTTTCTTTAATTTCGGTATGGTCTGCTGTATTAAGTTTCATATCCTGTTGAAGCTGAACAATATTGGCTTCAATATGTGCTAAATGATTTTTCTCCATATAGTCAACTTTATTTATAACATTATTTAGAGGAAGAATTATAAGTTGAACAAAAACCCATACCCCTCCAATAATTGCAATCGATTCTGCTATCTCATTTTTTAGAATTCTTTTAATAATTCCAGTTTCGTTTCTATCTTGCATTAAAGTCTCGTACTCCTCTCCATATCTTTAATTCTGTCTTTTTCTTTTTGGAACATATTGTCATACTGATTAACTAATAATTTAAGACCTTCAAAAGTAACTCTAGTTCCTTTTTGAAGCCTTGACCAATTAAGGAATCTTGGGTAATCATCGACCATTTGCATATAAGCAGATTTTCTCAAATGAAGCATAATCAGGGAATCTAACCTAGCTGGAACTTGACCAACATCATAATATTTTCTTGAACAAATCAATCTAATCGGGTATCCATCAGTTAAATCAGATAAAGAACCAAAAACTAATTTATTTTGTTCTATATTCCAATTACTTGCCACAACTATTCCAAAAGGGTAATTATCTTCATCATTTGGATTTCCAACACCAACTTCTGAGATATTAAATATGCCTAAAGGCAGTGAATATGACTTTGTTTTGGTAGTTGAGTTATTTACAACAGTCAATGAAGTATCAATCGATTCGTAGAAAAATTCAGGATAAAGTGCCTCGATTGCATTTCTCTTAAATTCAGCTAAATCCGCATCAGCCCAAACTGTTTTTGCAGTATCTTTCATCAAAAGTCTGAACATGGTATCCCATCTGTCAGTTCCACCTAAAATCCAATCTGATTTGTCTGTCTCTGCTCCAGTTATGGAGTTATACCAAGTAGAAGCATAATATTTAGTAGTTGAACCAGAAGTGTATGGAGTAGAAGTAAATCCAGGGTCAATGGGATTGACATTGGCTATATTTATAGCCACAGTAGCAATCAAGGTAGCACCAGTGCCATCATTGTCTGTAGCTTCATAGAATCTTATCTTATCAAAAGAATCAATTCCGTTATCTGGGTTATCTGAATATAATTTAATGACTGACATAAAAATATCTTGACATGATTGATTGTTTTTTGTCAATAATTGTTATGGAAGTTTACTGGAAGATTTAGGTTTTTGATTCAAGGTTGACATCATTGACTTCAATAATCTGGTAACAAAATTCTTGGGTCTCCTGATATATGTCATTACTCTAGTCATAATATCCGTCAAATTTAAGGTCTCGGAGAAATATCTCCCGAAACCTTTGGTAAAAGATTCAGTAAGAGTAATAGTCTCGCTAAAAATTCTATTTCGTATCCAATTTTTAGCAAAACTCTCAACCAAGGTAAATGTTTCAGAAATTCTTTTAGTAAATGCCCTAGAAATATTTTCAGTTAAAGTAATTATATCTGCAAAAATTAAAACCACGCCTTTTGCAAAAGTTTCCGATAAAGTTACTGTTTCAGTAAATATCCATGTAATCCCTTTTCTCTTTATAAAATCTTCTGAAAGAGTAACCAAATCGGCAAAAGATTTTATCAATGACCTCCCATGAACAAAAGTATCAGAAAGAGTAATCCCTAATTCTGTAAAGATTCTTGTTATTGCCTTTCTAACTGCTTCAGAAAGTGTAACTATTTCGGAATAACTTTTTGTAAATGCTCTAGTAAAGACTTCAGATAAATCAAGGTTTTCTATAAAATTAAGAAATACCGCCCTACCTTTTAAGAAAACTTCTGAAAGAGACATCAATTCAGTAAAGAAAATAGACGAGGCTTTCTTTATTGTTTCTGATAAAGTTAATGTTTCATCAAAGACTTTAGTAAAAGCATTTGAGAAACTGAAATCAGCTTCATCCCCTAATGGAATAGAATATGATTCTAAAATGAAATCTGCGTTATCTCCTGCTGGTGGTGTGTATGCCATGTATTTCTCCTTTCATATTAAGTCAAAGTTTCCTCAATCGGAACAAGAAAAGGCAAGGATTTGGCATTATAGAAATTAGGGTCATCATCATATTCACAAACACAATGATATTTTTTAGTAATATTCAAACCAGTAAATACATAATCTCCACCTACATCTGTATGTGCATGAGCAACTACAGCATCCGTATCTTCTTGAATTAAAGTAACTTTTGCATTTTCAACCCCAACTCCCCCTGAAGTAACAGTTCCCCGAATTAAACATTCCTGTGTTAAAAATTCCTCATCTGCTCCATAAGCAGTTCCAGCTTCATTTATGGCATAAGCCCTTGCGTGATAAGTGGTATTTGGAGAAAGTCCTGTAATCGCAGCCGAAATTACCCCTGTTCCACTTCCATCCGTAATCTTATTATTTGCAGTTGTTGGATTCGCCGAAGTTCCCCAGACAATTCCTTTTTCGGTAACTGTTGCTCCTCCATCTGCCGATACATTTCCATGTCCAATTGCTGAATTTGAAGTTTTATCCGTAACTGCACTTGAAGTAACTGTTGGTGCAACAGCAAGAGCTACCATTACCAAATTACCACTTGAAGTAAATTTGTGAACAGTATAACTTCCGTCTGTTGTTTTAGTTCCTCCTGTGCAAGTTCCCCATTCTGAAGTTAGATACCTAATAATAACAACTCCATCCGAACCATTCCCTCCTGCATGAGCATCATGGTCTGCGTCTGTTGAACCTGAACCTCCTCCACCCGAACCTGTATTTGCAGAAGCATTTTGACCTACATTATTTGTTCCGTTCCCTCCAATACTACTACCCCCTGAACCTGGCGTATTTCCAGCATAAGTTCCTCCCCCTCCTCCTGCTGAATAATAAACAGATGACCCTGTAATTGACGATGCCTTTCCTGCTCCTCCATTTCCCCCATTGTCGCCTGATGGCGCATTTGACCCTGCGCCTCCTGCCCCTCCACCGCCACCCGACCCATATGCACCCCCGCTATTAAGACAATTTCCTCCAGCGTTTCCATAATAGGTTCCACCATTTTTAGTTCCCTCTAATGCTGAACCTCCTGGGCCATTTCCATAGCGACCCGCTCCTCCCCCACCTGACCCCCCATCGTTTCCTGGATTATCTGAATTTGGGCCGTGTCCTCCACCTCCACCACCCTTTGCGGTCATGTTGTCAAAGACTGAATCCCCACCATTTCCGCCTTTACCTGCGGAATTTCCTGTTCCTCCAATTCCAACTGTTACAGTATATGTTCCTGCGGTTAATGTATGAGTTGTATCTTCGATGAATCCCCCTGCTCCTCCTCCAGCACCATGATTCCATTCATTTCCTCCCCCTGCTCCTCCTCCAGCGACAACTAAAGCCCATCCTGTCATATCTAACATTCTCCTTTCTTAATCATTTCATCAATACATTTCAAAAATATCCCATCTTTTAATAGGTTTTCTTCGTTTATGTTTTTGCTCTTGAAAGCTCCCACAATTTCAGGAGAATTAGTTTTTGATTGTCTAATTATTTTTTTCCAATAAGTAATATTGGCTTTTTGTTCAAAAATTCTATAAGCAATAGTATTTCTAAACTCAATGGCAATTTCCCTATTACTCTTAACTTTCATAATAAGTAAGATTTAATCAGGAATTAAGGTTTTTTGTCAACTAAAGAAGTTAGGCTACTTTTATATTCCAAGTTACTGCGAGGGTATCAGTATCAACAACATTAACTGCTGAAAATGATTGGGAAGCGAGCATATTACCGCCAGAAGTATTGTTATCAAATAATCCTGCTTCTGTAAGAGCTAAAGAACCAGTAAATGTGAATGTTTTTACCCATCTGGCTGTATCTCCAGTTAAAGTTGTGGTTTCATTTGTGCAAGATGCAGCTCCTCTTTCTCCTCCAGCACTTACAACTTCAGACCCTAATGCTGTCGCAGAAGGAGAACCAATTCCTAATGCGATTGCTGTAACAGGTGCAGTTGACACTCCGTTTAATTGCTTTGCTGTAATTTGCTTTCCTTTTGTAGTGATAGTATTTAACTTAATTGCTTTCGTGGTATAGTTTCCAAAAAGGAGTGGAATTGCTAAATCTAAATTAAAATGTTTCTTGAAGAATTTCCAAATTGAATTAACTTTGAATAATGGTTTTATATTGCCATTCTTATCTCTAAGTTGCAATTCTGTCCATCCGACTAATTTTGTTTTTTCCGTTATTCCTATCATGGTTATTATTTTCCAACAACTAATTATTTTTTGTCAACTATCAAAATTAAACACACTCTTGGGAAATCTCTTATTAGCCTGATTAGGTTTTACTCCCCTAC
>Ga0172371_10001289_pt1 | contig 39630 bp, 34 predicted proteins | sample Lak12m_FD_114543 | JGI IMG/M metagenome (GOLD analysis project Ga0172371, IMG submission 114543) | Freshwater microbial communities from Kabuno Bay, South-Kivu, Congo - kab_022012_12m | ecosystem: Environmental > Aquatic > Freshwater > Lake | place: Democratic Republic of the Congo: South-Kivu... | reverse complement strand
CGGGCCCGCGGCTATCGCTCAACCCGGTATCTGATCACGATGATCTATCTGCTGCTGGGCAAGCTCGACCTCGAGGTGCCTCAGCTTCGCATTGTGTGCGCCCACACTAAATAGCGAGGAGCCATAAAATTCTCCTCATCGTACCTTCCTAAAAATCCGCGCTTTTGGGCGCCCGCGGGAACGGGATGACGTCGCGGATGTTGGCCACGCCCGTGGCGTACATCACCGCGCGCTCGAAGCCCAGCCCGAAGCCCGCGTGCGGCACGGTGCCGTAGCGGCGCAGGTCGCGGTACCACCAGTAGGGCGCGGGGTCGAGGTTCATCGCCTGCAGGCGGGCGTCGAGCACGTCGAGCCGCTCCTCGCGCTGGCTGCCGCCCACGATCTCGCCGATGCCGGGCGCCAGCACGTCCATCGCGGCCACGGTGCGGCCGTCGTCGTTCAGGCGCATGTAGAAGGCCTTGATGTCCTTCGGGTAGTCCGTCACCACGACCGGGCGCTGGCAGTGGACCTCGGTCAGGTAGCGCTCGTGCTCGGACTGCAGGTCCATCCCCCACGACACCGGGTACTCGAAGGTCGCCTTCGCCTTCTCCAGGACGGCGACGGCCTCGGTGTAGGTCAGGCGGTCGAAGGACTTCTCGACGAAGGCCGCCAGGCGCGCCGCCACGCCCGGCTGGACGTGCTCGTCGAAGAAGGCCATGTCGTCGGGATGCTCGTCCAGCACCGCCCGGAAGATGAAGCGCAGGTAGTCCTCGGCCAGGTCGGCGTCGGCGGCCAGGTCGGCGAAGGCCAGCTCCGGCTCGATCATCCAGAACTCCGACAGGTGGCGCGAGGTGTTCGAGTTCTCGGCGCGGAAGGTGGGGCCGAAGGTGTAGACCTTCGACAGGGCGCAGCAGTAGGTCTCCACGCTGAGCTGGCCCGACACGGTCAGGAACGACTCGCGGCCGAAGAAGTCCTGGGCGTAGTCGATCCTGCCGTCCGGCGTGCGCGGCAGGTTCGCCAGGTCCAGGGTCGAGACGCGGAACAGCTCGCCCGCCCCCTCGGCGTCGCTGGCCGTGATGATCGGCGTGTGGATCCAGCAGTAGCCGCGCCCGTGGAAGAAGCGGTGCGTGGCCTGCGCCAGGCAGTTGCGCACGCGGGTGACGGCGCCGAAGGTGTTGGTGCGCGCACGCAGGTGCGCGTTCTCGCGCAGGAACTCGAAGGTGTGGCGCTTGGGCTGCATGGGGTAGGTCTCGGGCTCGTCCACCCAGCCGACGACCGTCAGCGCCGCGGCGCGGATCTCGACGCTCTGCCCCTGCCCCTGCGAGGCGACCAGCTCGCCGCGCACCTCGACCGAGCAGCCGGTGGTCAGCCGCAGCACCTCGGCCTCGTAGTTGGGCAGGGCGGCCGGCGCCACGACCTGGATCGGCGCGAAGCAGGAGCCGTCGTGCACCTGCACGAAGCTCAGGCCGGCCTTGGAGTCCCGGCGGGAGCGCACCCAGCCCTGGACGGTGACGTCGGCGCCGGTGGGGACCTTCCCGGCCAGAAGCTCGCTGATCCTGGTGGCTGCCATGTCGCTTCCTCGCGCTGGCGGTGGGGGGCGTGCGGCGAACGCAGGACATGATGGCCGATCGCGCCCCGCCGCGCAAGCCCTCCGGGGTCAGGCGAAGCCCAACGCCCGCCCGCCCTGGTAGACCAGCAGGGAGGCCAGGTAGGCGGCGGCGGTCAGGTAGCCCAGCATGAACAGGGTCCAGCCCCAGCTGGCGGTCTCGCGGCGGGTGACCGCCAGCGTGCTCATGCACTGCATGGCGATCATGAAGAAGACGATGAGGCTCACGCCGGTCAGCGGCGTCCAGACGGGGCGCCCGTCGGGCCGGCGGTCGCGCAGCATGGCCTCGCGCAGGGTGTCGTCGGCCGGGTCGCCCTCGCCGCCGACGCCGTAGACCACGCCCATCGTGCCCACGAAGACCTCGCGCGCGGCGAAGGCGCCGATCAGGCCGACGCCGATCTTCCAGTCGAAGCCCAGGGGCTCGATCACGGGCTCCAGCGCGCCGCCGATGCGCCCGGCGTAGCTCTGCCGCAGCTGCTCGGACCGGACCGCGTCCGCGCCGGGCCCCCCGGGCGGGACGGCACCGGTGCGGGGGAACGACAGCAGCACCCACAGCACGACCGTCATCACCAGGATCACCGTGCCGGCGGTGGTCAGGAAGGCGCGCGAGCGCTCCCACATGACCATCAGGACGGTCTTGGGGTCGGGCATGCGGTAGGCCGGCAGCTCCAGCAGCAGCGGGCGCGGCCGGCCCTTGAAGACGGTGCGGCCCAGCAGGCCCACGGCCAGCAGCGCCAGCAGCGAGCTCAGCACGTAGATCCCCAGCAGCACCAGGGTGCCGGCGCTCAAAAATCCGATCTTGTGCGCGGCGGGGAAGGTCAGGGCGATGACGAGCGTGTAGACCGGCAGGCGGGCCGAGCAGCTGATCAGGGGCACGGCCATGATCGTCAGGAAGCGGTCGCGCCGGTTGTCGATGGTGCGCGTGGCCATGATCGCGGGGATGGCGCAGGCGTAGCCGCTGAGCATCGGCACGAAGGCCTGGCCGTGCAGGCCGAGCCGGCGCATGACCCGGTCGATCAGGAAGGCCGCGCGCGCCAGGTAGCCGGTGCCCTCGAGGACGGAGATGAACAGGAACAGGAACAGGATCTGCGGCAGGAACACCAGCACGCCGCCCACGCCGGCGACCACGCCGTCCAGCAGCAGGTCCCGCGGGACGCCGGCCGGCAGCACGCCGCGCAGCGCGCCGGCCAGGCCGCCGACCCCGTCCTCGATCAGGCCCATGAACGGCTCCGACCACGAGAACAAGGTCTGGAAGATCAGCCCCATGATCGAGACGAAGATCGCGCTGCCCCACAGCGGGTGGGTGAGCACGGCGTCGATGCGTTCGGTCTGGTGGCTGCGCGGGGGGTTGCGGGTGATCAGGCGCGGTGCCAGCAGGTCGATCTTGGCGTAGCGGGCCGCCACCGCCTCGCGCGCGAGGTCGCGGCCGGCGGCTTCGAGGCCGGCGCGCGTCGCCAGCGCGAGGTCGCGCAGGCGCGGGCGGACCTCGAGCTCGCTGTGCGGCGTGACGCTCATCAGCAGCCAGAGGGCGAAGGCGCGGCGGGCGGCGGGCGAGGGCAGGCTGAAGCGCACCTCCTCGCGGATGGCCGCGTCGAAGGCGTCGAGGTCGCGGGACAGCTCGGCGCAGGGTTCCCACAGCCAGCCCGGCGACGGGTGCGCCTTCCCGTCGAGCAGGTCGTCGAGCGCCTCGCGCACCAGTTCGAGACCCTGGCGGCGGCGGGCGACCGTGCCCACGACCGGGATCCCGAGTTCCAGGCGCAGCGCGTCGAAGTGCAGGTCGATGCCCTCGCCGCGCGCGGCGTCGATCATGTTGACCACCGCGATGACCGGCAGGCCGAACTCCATCACCTGCATCAGGAAGAACAGGCTGCGCTCGAGCGCGACGGCGTCCAGCACCACCAGGACCGCGTCGGGGCGCGGCAGTCCCTTGCGCCCCAGCAACGAGTTGATCGCCACTTCCTCGTCGGGAGAGCGCGCCGTCAGGCTGTAGGTGCCGGGCACGTCGACCAGCGTGACGCGGCCGGCGCGCGGCAGTTCGGCCTCGGCGGTGCGGGACTCGACGGTGATGCCGGGGTAGTTGCCGATCTTGGCGTGGGCGCCGGTCAGCGCGTTGAAGAGGGTCGTCTTGCCGCTGTTGGGGTTGCCGGCGACCGCGACGATCCGCTGCCGGCGGTCGGGGTCCGTGACGGGGACCATCGCGTCCTCCGGCTGGCGCTCGGGGTCAGAGGGGGCGGCAGCGGATCAGCGCCGCTTCCTGCTTGCGGATCGAGAGGCGGTAGCCGCGCACCTTGATCTCGATGGGATCGCCCAGGGGAGCGTGCCGGACCACCGACAGGTGGGTGCCGGGCGTGAGGCCCATCTCCATCAGGCGGGTCCGCAACCCGTTGCAGGGGTCGATGTCGAGGAGTTCGGCGGTCGCGCCGGCCTGCACCAGGTCGAGTGTCACGCACGGTCCGATCGTTGGCGTCCCTGAACCGGGGCTGGATCTTGGTACACCAAGACTTATTGGTATGACAAAGATATCTGCGTAATAACTAGGCGCAAGATAATTCTGTGGGCGTCGGCGGGGGGGACGCGGTCCGCAGGCCGGCGCCCTGCAGGCCCGCCACCAGGGCGCGGCGCCAGTCGGCGCCGGTCCCGCAGCCGCCGACCTGCCGGAAGCAGTCGGCCCGCACGGCCAGGACGGGGGGCTGGTCGAGGTCGTGCGCGGCCAGGTCGGGCTGCGACACCAGGGGCATCACCGCGGCGGCGAGCCAGCCGGGGGGCAGGTCGGCGTCCAGGTCGGCGATCACGAAGCAGGCGCCGCGAGCGGTCGCGGCAGCCCGGCCGATCGCGGCGGCGCGGCAGTCTCCGGCGTTGTCGACGACCCGCAAGCCGGGCTGGGTCGGCGCGGCGCGCTCCAGGTACCGGCGCGCCGCGGGGGCTAAGCCGACGTCCGCGACCACGTACTCCAGCACGGTCGGCAGCTTCTCGGCGGCCAGGGCGATCAGGCTCCGCAGCAGGGCCGGCAGGTCGCCCGCGCCCGGCAGCAGCAGCGAGACCTCGGGAGCGGGCGGCGGCGGCGGCGCGAGCGGCCGGGCCGTGATGCGTCCGTCCGCGGGCGGCACCCCCGACCACAGGCCCAGGCGCATGGCATCCTGGCCGAGCAGGTCCCAGGCGCGCTGGGCATCGACTCGGTGCCGCTCGCCGCGGCAGGTCTGCGACGCGCGTTGGCGGAAGGAGCTGAGCGGCTCGCGCAGCAGCACCAGATCGCCCTTGCTCAGCAGGTGGCACCACAGGGACATGTCGCCGTTGGTCAGGGCGCGGCGGCCGCCGAAGGACATCAGGGCCGGCAGCGCGTCGGCGGCGTCCTCGCGGCGGAACAGGCAGGTCGTGGGCTCGCCGATGACGTTGCGGCGGTTGCCCAGCATCAGCGCCGCGAGGTCCGTCCCGCGGATCACCACGTCGGCCGCGGCCAGGGGCGCGTTGAAGTCGTCGGGCAGGACGCCGCCCTCCTCGTCGATCAGCCGGCGGTAGGAGGCGGCCAGGGTCGCCTCGCGCCTGTCGGCCAGCGCCGCGACCAGGCGTTCGACGCACGGCGGCTCCAGCAGGTCGTCGTCGGCCAGGCACTTCACGTAGTCGCCGCACGCGCGCTCGTAGAGGGCCTGCCAGTTGTCGATCTCGCCCAGGACCGCCGGGTTGCGCACGTAGCTCACGCGCGGGTCCTCGGCGGCGTGGCGCCGGCTGACGGCTGCGATCGCGTCGCCGGGGCTGTCGTCCCCGACCAGGATCTCCAGGTGCGCGTGGGTCTGGCGGCGCGCCGACAGCAGGGCGGCCTCGAACCAGCGCGGCTCGTAGGCGGCGATCAGCACGCTGACCAGGGGCGGCCCGCCTGTCGGGCACGGCACCGGGGCGGGACGGCGGAACTCCATCACCAGGTGGCGGCCGAGCCGGGTCTCGACGCCCCGGAAGTGCGGCCAGCGGCTCTCCCCCGTCGCGCACGCGACGGGCTCGGCGAGGCCGGCCAGCCGGGCCAGGCGCTTCAGTTCGGCCGCATCGACCACGTGCTTGTGGCCCCAGTCCCGCAGGCAGACGTTCAGCATCTCGCCGGGGTTGGCGAGCCAGTCGTAGCCGTAGTCCTTCAGACCGCAGCGCTCATGCCAGTCGGGGTCGAGGTAGCAGCGGACGATCTCGGCGAGGTCGGGCGTGGCGATGCGCACCACGCCACCCGGGCGCAGCGCGCGGCGGCACTCGCGCAGGAAGGCCGTCAGCTCGCCCTGGGTCAGGTGCTCGACGAAGTGCTCGCTGTGGATGCCGTCGACGGTGCCGTCGGCGAAGGGCAGGCCGCGGCGGACGTCGAGCTTCAGGTCGGCGTCGCGGTCGAGGTCGAGGTTGACGAAGCCGGGCAGCGGCTGGTCGCCGCAGCCCACGTTGACGAGCACGGCGTCGGCGGGCGGCGCGGCGGGGCGGGGCGGGTGTCCGGTCACGTATCGCTCCCTCGGCGGACGGCGTGGGGCCAGCGGTCGCGGATCGCGGCGGCGTTCGCGACCATCGCGCGCAGCAGGCCGCCGATGCGGGCGACGTCGGCGGGATCGACGCCGCCGCCGGTGGGCAGGGCCAGCACCCGGTCGGCGACGCGCTCGGTGCGCGGCAGCAGCAGGCCGGCGTGCGGGAACAGGGAGCGGTACGGCTCCATGCGGTGGCAGCCGGGGTGGAAGTAGCGGCGCGCCAGCACGTTCTCGGCCCGCAGCAGCGCGACCAGCTGGTCGCGCGAGAGGCCGGCCTCGTCGCGGTCCACCTCGACCACGACGTACTGGTAGTTGTTGCGCTCGCGCTCGTCGTAGCGCATGAGCGTCAGCCCGGGCACGCCGCGCAGCTCGCGGCGGTAGCTGTCGTAGTGGCCGCGGTTGACCGCGACGATCCCGGCTTCCGCCTCCAGCGAGGTGAGTCCCATGGCCGCCGAGACCTCGGTCATCTTGCCGTTGACCCCGACGTGGATGACGCGGTCCTCCCCGGCGAAGCCGAAGTTCTGCATCAGGCGGACGCGCTCGGCCAGGTCGCCGTCGTCGGTGGCGACGGCGCCGCCCTCGAAGGCGTTGAGGAACTTGGTGGCGTGGAAGCTGAAGATCTCGCAGCGACCGAAGCCGCCGACGGTGCGCCCGTCGCGCGTGCAGCCGAAGGCGTGGGCGGCGTCGAACAGCAGCTGCAGCCCGCGGCGGTCGGCCAGCCGCTGCAGCTCGGCGACGCGCGCGGTGCGCCCGAACAGGTGCACGCCGATGATGCCGGTGGTGCGCGGCGTGATCAGCTCTTCGACCCGATCGGGGTCGAGCGTGTAGCCGCCGGGCTCGATGTCGCCGAACACCGGCGTGATGCGCTGCCACTGCAGCGCGTGGGCGGTCGCCACGAAGGTGAACGAGGGCACGATGACCTCGCCGCGCAGGTCCAGGGCGCGCACGGCGATCTCCAGCGCCGTCGTCGCGTTGCACGTCACCACGACGTGCTTCACGCCGACGCGCTCGGCCAGGCGCCGCTCGAACTCCTCGACCAGCGGGCCGCGGTTGGTCAGCCAGCGGCGATCCAGCAGCCCTTCGATGCGGCGCATCAGGACGGCGCGGTCGCCCAGGTTGGGGGCGCCGACGTGACGGGGAACCGCGAAGGCCGGTTCCCCGCCGAAGTACGCCAGGCGGGGGGTGCCCGACGCTTCCCGATCGCTCGTCTGGGGGAGGTTTGCCGTCCTCACTCCGTCCTCCTGTAGGAGGTGTCCTGATGCTTCGCCGCGGTGGTTGCAAGCGACGGGCCTGCCCGCAACGGCCGCAGAGGGCCCCGGAACGCTACTGCGGGCGCCCCGGCGGTCAGAAACCGGCCAGCGGGGCGCCCGCCCTGGCCGGATCGCGGCTCCGGGTGGGGCCGACGCCCCGCCCCGCCCCCACCGGCGCTGGCATGGGCCTTGCCCTTGCAGCAGGTCACCCTGACCCGAACCGGAGGGACCACCCCTGGCCACCCCGCGCCTGAGCCTGTGCCTGATCGTCCGCGACGAGGAAGCGATGCTCCCGGGACTGCTCGAGAGCGTCGCCGGCCTGTGGGACGAACTGGTCGCCGTGGACAGCGGTTCGCGCGACGCGACCGTGCCGCTGCTGGAGGCGGCCGGGGCGCGCGTGGTGCCGTTCGTCTGGTGCGACGACTTCGCCGCGGCCCGCAACGCCGCGCTCGACGCCGCGACCGGGGACTGGATCCTGATGCTGGACGCCGACGAGCGCGTCGGCCCCGAGCTGGCAGCCTCCATCCACGGCCTGCTGGATGATCCCGAAGCCGGGGCGGCGACCGTCCTGCTGCGCGACGAGCTGCCCCACGGCCACGTCCACGAGTGCCGCCTGCTGCGCCTGTTCCGCCGTGATCCCGCGATCCGCTACGAGCACGCGATCCACGAGGACGCGTCCCGCTCCGTCGCCGACGTCCTGCGGCGCGACGGGCGCACGACGCGCGACCTCGACGGCGTCCTGCGTCACCTCGGCTACACGCGCGACGTGGCCGCCGCGCGCGACAAGAAGAACCGCGACGTCACCCTGCTGCGACGCTGCCTGGCCGCCGACCCCCGCGACTGGTACAGCCGCTACAAACTGCTCGAGCAGGCCCGCTTCTGGAACGACGCCCCGCTCTGGCGGCGCGAGGCGCTGACGGCCGCGTCGCTGCTGGACCGCGCCGGGCCGCGCGCGCTCGACGGCTTCCGCTTCGCCGGCGACCTGATCGTGCATATCGGGCGGGGCATGGCGGACGGGGCGGCCAAGGAGCTGACCTGGCTGGACCGCTGGGCGCCGGCGGCATCCGAAGCGGCGGAATACTGGCTGCGTCGGGGGGAAGTGCTGGAGTCGCTGGGCCGCGCCGACGCCGCGGCGGACGCCTACCGGACCTGCCGCGAGCACGGCGGCGCCGCCTCGCCCCAGAACGCCACCGTCCGCCCGCTGATGGGCCTGAGCCGGCTGGCCGCGTCCCGCGGCGATCTGCGCGAGGCGCTGGCGCTGGCCGAGTCGGCGCTCGAGCACGCGCCCCGCGATCCCGAGGCCCTGCTGGCCGCGGTCGCCTTCGCCCACCTGGTGCGCGACGCCGACGGTCTGGCCTCGCGCTACCACCGCCGCCACGGCAACCCGCCGCAGTGGCACGAGGCGGTGGGCGATCACGCGCTGGCCCGCGGCGACTGGACGGCCGCCCGCGCCGCCCTGGCCCGCGCCGCCGGCACGCCGCCCCGCGCGGCCGCCGCCGTGAAGCTGGCCCAGGCCAGGCTGGCCTGCGGCGACGTCGCCGGGGCGCGCTCGCTGGCCGCGTCGCTGATGGCGGAGCTGCCCGTGGCCGCCCTGGGCGTGGTGGTGTGCGACCTGATCGAGGGGCGCGACCTGGACCTCGAGGTGGACCTGGAGCCCGGGGTCGCCGACGCCGCGCTGCGGGCTTGGATCGACGTGCTGTGGCGCAGCCGGCGGCTGGACCTGATGGGGAGCTTCGCGGACCGGTGCGAGGCGATCGCCGCGGCGTTCCCGTGGCTGCCCGAGCATCTGCGGATGGCGACGTTGGCGCTCAGTTCCGTGTGAAACCGGCGACCGACCAACCAGTTGACAGGCATCCGCGACGTGATTACAATGTAGTCACGCACGGGAGGCCCGCGATGAAATCCAGGATCGTCAAAATCGGCAACTCGCAGGGGATCCGCATCCCCAAGCTGCTGATCGAACAATCGGGGCTCGCCGAGGAGGTCGAGATCGAACTCAGCGGCAACGCCCTGGTGATCCGTTCGGCACGCCCGCCGCGGCATGGATGGGAGGATTCGTTCCGCGCGATGGCGGCCGACGGCGATGACGCCCTGCTGGATCCCGGTTCCAGCGGAACCTCCCGTTGGGATGACGAGGAATGGGAATGGTGATCAATCGGTTCGAGATCCACCTGGTCGATCTCGACCCGGCCGTGGGGAGCGAGATCAGGAAGACGCGTCCGTGCCTGGTCATCTCCCCGGACGAGATGAATCACCAGATCCGGACCGTGATCGTGGCGCCGATGACGACGAAGGGCCGCACCTACCCGACCAGGATCCCCTGTCGCTTCAAAGGGAAGGCGGGACAAGTCGTGTTGGACCAGATCCGCACCGTCGACTCCAGTCGCCTGGTCAAGAAGTTGGGGCGGCTCGGGGATAAATCGGCAGCCGAGGTGCTCCGGACGCTTGGAGAGATGTTCGCGCCATGAGGCGTTCCCCGGGGTGATGCTGCCGGAATCCGCTCGGGCCGATGTCGTCCATCTCCCCTCCCCGAATCACTCACAGATATCCACCCCGCGCCGCCGGAAGCCGTTTGAAACCGGGTCGACTCTCGATGAACTCGCTCAGCAGTCGTCCCAGGGTTGCCGCGCGGTCGCATTCGACGCAGGGACTCCGGTCGCACGTCGTCCAGTAGGACGTGTGCAGCCAGGAGCCCACGGAGATGCGGAGCAGGTATTCCTCACAGGGGTGCGCAACGTAGCGGGTGTGATTCGTATCCGGCGGGGCCACGTGCACCGCCTGCTCGAAAAACCCGAGCGAATCGGCCAGCGCGATGATCCGGCGCTTTTCCCCGGCGCTGAGCGGGAAGCGGACGACGAGGGGCGGGTCCTCGATCATGTCCTTCACCAGCGTCTCGCTGATCGTATCGAGGCGGTTGCGTCCCCCGACTCCCCAATGGAAGAGGATCTCGGCCTGTCCCTTGGTCGCGGGCGGCGGCGGCGGCAGCCCGCAGCCGGCGGCCAACGCGCCGAGGCCCGCGAGGGTCGCGAGAAGACGACGGCAGCGGCCCCGTCCGGACATGGAGCACCCCCTCGACGCCGCGGCGGGCGTCAGACCGCCAACGCCCGGCGCCGATCCAGCCGCCGCGTCACCCCGATGTACACCCCCAGCGCCGCCAGCGACACCAGCCCCACCGCCGCGTACGCGTACCACAGATAATGCGCCTGCGCGTACACCGCCGGCATCGGCCCCTGCCCCGCCAGGGCCAAGGTGTGCTGCTGACGGACGGCTTCGGAGAGGGTGGACGGCTCGGGGCAATACTTGGTCAGCAGGAAGCCCGAGAGCACGAAGCCGAAGATGTTGGCGAAGAAGGAATTCATGTGGGCGAAGCCGAGGTAGGTGCCCTCCTTGCCCTTCGGCGCCTGCAGCGAGGCGAACTCCAGCCACTTCGGGCTGAGGAAGCACTCCGCGAGGCCCTGGATGGCGATGCCGATGATCATCATCAGCGTGATCGGGTGCAGCGACATGCCCAGGACGTTCACGTGCCCGTGGATCCACGCCGACCCGGCCATGGCCAGGGCCGAGAACGGGATCAGGCACATCGCCACCAGGATGGAGATCTCGGGCTTCCAGGCGCGCACCAGTTGCGTGATGAGCACCACGAACAGCACCACCACCAGCGGGTTGATGTTGGCGTACCACTCGGGCTTGTAGGCCTCGCCGGCCATGCGCAGCACGTAGTCCGGCATCGCCGCGTAGAGCTGGCCCTGGATGGCCCAGAAGCCCGCCGTGATCAGGATGAGCGACAGGAAGCGCAGGTTGCTCAGGGCCATCCACATGCCCTGCAGGGTCTCGCGGAAGGTGCGGACCTGGGCCGCGCCGTTGTCGTCGTCGGGGCGGTAGACCAGCGCCACCAGGATCAGCGCCACCAGGGCCGCGCCGGCCGAGAAGAACGGCACCGTCTCGACGCCCATCTGGATGCGCATGGGCGCCACGATGGTCTTGCCCGTGAACGATCCGATGTTGACCACCATGTAGAAGATGCTGAAGGCGCGGGCCCGGTTGTGCTCGTCGGAGCACTTCGAGACCGTGCCGGTGATCACCGGCTTGACGAAGGCGCCGCCCAGCACCACCAGCACCAGGCCCGCGATGACCGGCCCGAGCTCGTGGAGGAAGCCCAGGGTGCCGTAGCCGACGGTCAGCAGGGCGAAGGCCAGCATCAGGGCGTTGCGGAAGCCCATGCGGTCGGCCAGCGCGCCGGTGAAGAAGGGCATCAGGTAGATCCAGCCGCCGAACAGGCCGGCCACGACGCCCGCCTGGACGTCGTCCAGGCCCACGGCGCGGATCAGGTAGGTGCGCAGGGCGATGAAGGTGCCGTAGTAGGCGGCGCGCTCGCAGAGCTCGGCGCCGTTGCCGGTCCAGAAGGCGCGCGGGAAGCGCCAGGTCGTCTTGCCCGTCTGCGGGGCGGCGGCGGGTGCGGGTGCTGCGGTCATGCGACGCTCCTGGTCCCGGTCGAAGTGCGGAGTGTAGATCAGCGTTTCGCAGTCTAGTGCCCGGCGTCAACCGCGGCAATCAGGACTCGTTCCGGAGGGGGCGGAACTGGAAATGAAACTTGACACTTACTTAATTTGCGTATAATTATACTCATTATGAGTAACTCATTACTGATCAACACGATCCTGCCACAGACCCGTGGCCGGATCCTGGGAGCCGCGCTGCTGAATCCCGAGCGCTGGTGGTACTTGAGCGATCTGGCCAACCACCTGCAGGTACGTCCCTCGAGCCTGCAGCGGGAGATGTCCGCCTTGGTCGCGGCGGGGATCCTGCGTCGACGGCGCGATGGCAACCGCGTCTATTTCCAGCCCGATCCCGGATGTCCGGTCTTCGGCGAACTCCGCGGTCTCATGCTCAAGACCGTCGGCCTGGTCGACGTGCTGCGGGAATCGCTCATGCCGTTCTCGGCTCGGATCTCCTGGGCTTTCGTCTACGGCTCGCTTGCCCGGGGGGAAGAGACCTGTGCCAGCGACATCGACCTGATGATCATCGGCGACACGGGTCTGGCCGCTCTGGCCGTCCCTCTCCGCAAGGCCGAGGAGCGACTGCGGCGACCGATCAATCCCACGGTCACCACGCAGGCGGAGGTTGCCAGCAAGCTGGCCGTGGGGCACCATTTCCTGCGCGAGGTCATGGTGCGAGAGAAGCTGCCCGTCCTGGGGAGTCTCGATGAACTGGACGCGGTTGTTGGAATCGCACCAAGCCCAGCGGCACAGGACGAGCCGTCAGGAGATTGACGGGCTGCGCTCCATCGTGATTCGCGGCGCTTCCTCTCGCCATGGGCGCTGATGCTTCTCACCTCGCCATCTATGTTGACACCTGCCGTCGCAAACGGAATATCGTAGATTACGACTGCGCCGAGACCGTCACCGATACGGAAGCAGCCGAACTTATCGGCAAAGCTGCGGAGTTCGAAGAGCAAGTGGAAGCTTGGATCACCATGCATCACCCGGGGCTGGCCCGGTAGCCGTCGCAGTTGCAGCCCGGAATCGGCCACCCCGACGAATGCGGAGGTACCGCGTGGACATCCGACTGACCTTCCTGGGCGCCGCCGGCAACGTCACCGGCTCGCGCTACCTCGTCGAGGCCGGCGGCCAGCGCGTCTACGTGGACTGCGGCCTGTTCCAGGAGTGGCGCCTCAAGGCGCGCAACTGGCAGCCGGACCCCGTCGCGCCCGCGGACATCGACGCGGTGGTCCTGACCCACGGCCACCTCGACCACTGCGGCCTGCTGCCGAAGCTGGTGCGCGACGGCTTCACGGGCCGCATCCACTGCACCGCGGCGACGGCCGACATCGCCATGATCGTCATGGAGGACGCAGGCTCGATCCAGGAAGAGGACGCCCGCAACAAGCGCAAGCGGCACCGGCGCGAGGGCCGCAGCGGGCCGCACCCCGAGGAGCCTCTCTACACGCACCGCGACGCCCTCGCCGTCCGCAAGCGCCTGACGAAGGCCGCCCTCGGCGCGCCGGTGCGCGTGGCCGACGGGATCGAGCTGGAATTGACGGGCGCCGGGCACATCCTGGGCGCCGCCTCGGTGATCCTGCGCCTGGGCGAGGGCGAGCACCGGCGGACGCTGGTCTTCTCGGGCGACCTCGGCCCCTGGGACATGCCGATCCTCGAGGACCCGCGACCGCCCACCCACGCCGACTACCTGGTGATCGAATCGACCTACGGGGAACGGGACCACGACCCGCCGCGGGAGGTGCCCGAGGCGCTGGCCCGCGTGGTCCTCGAAACCTCGGCCGCGGGCGGCAACCTGGTGATCCCGAGCTTCTCGGTCGAGCGCACCCAGGACCTGCTCTACCACCTGAACCAGCTGCGACAGGCGGGCCGTCTGCCCGACCTGCCCGTCTTCGTGGACAGCCCGATGGCCATCAAGGTCACCGAGGTCTTCGCGCGCCACCCCGAGCTCTTCGACGAGGAGGCCCGCGTCCTGCTGCGCGAGGGGCGGCACCTGAGCGACTTCCCGGGCCTGCGGCTCTGCCGCACCCGCGAGGAGTCCCAGGCGATCAACTTCCAGAAGCGGCCGGCGATCATCATCGCCGGGTCGGGCATGTGCACCAGCGGCCGCATCAAGTACCACCTCGAGCACAACCTGGGGCGGCCCGAGAGCACGGTGCTGTTCATCGGCTACCAGGCGTCCGGCACCCTGGGCCGCGACATCCTGAACGGCGCGCCCGAGGTGCGCCTGTTCGGCGCGATGCGGCCGGTGCGGGCGCGGGTGGCCGAGATCCACGGGTTCTCGGCCCACGCCGGGCGCGGCGAGCTGCTGCGCTGGGCGCGCGCGCTGGGCGAGAAGCCCCGGCACGTATTCGTCACCCACGGCGAACCCGAGACCGCCGCCGCCTTCGCCGAGTCCCTGCGCCGCGAGTGCGGATACGAGGCGTCGGTGCCGGCGTACCTCGACAGCTCGACCCTCACCTGATCCCGCGGCCGCCCGCGGCGCGCCGGAGGACGACATGCACGACGACCGCGACGGCCTCGCCGGACGCTACCGCCGCATCGAAGACCAGCTGGCCGAGCTGTTCCTGAAGACCGACGACCCGATCGCCCGCATGGCGACCGCCGTCGCGGTGCTGCACCACAAGATGCCGCACTACTTCTGGACGGGGTTCTACCGGGTGGTCGACGGGGCGCTGGTGGTCGGCCCCTACCAGGGGCCGGTGGCCTGCTCGGTGCTGCACGGGCCGGAAGGCGTGTGCTGGGCCGGGGTCCACGGCGGCGCGACGGTGGTGGTGCCCGACGTCCACGCCTTCGCGGGCCACGTCGCCTGCGACGCGCGCTCGCGCAGCGAGATCGTGGTGCCGGTCCGCGACCGCGCGGGCGCCGTGATCGCCGTGCTGGACGTGGACTCCGAGCGGCCGGACGCCTTCGGCGAGGTCGACCGTGTCGGTCTCGAGCGGATCGTCGCGCTGTTGATCTGACCTTTCCGGCCGCTACTTCACCAACACCAGCTTGCGGCTGGCCACCGAACCGCCCGCGGCCAACCGGGCCAGGTAGAACCCGCTGGGCGTGGGCCGGCCCGCGGCGTCGCGGCCGTCCCAGACGAAGGCGTGCGGGCCGGCGGGCAGGTCGGCGTCGACGAGGTCGGCGACCAGCCGGCCGTCGGCGGCGTGGACGGTGAGGCGGGCGCGGCCGGCGCGGGCCAGCGTGAACTCCAGCTGCGTGGCGGGATTGAACGGGTTCGGCGCGGCGGACAACCGCAGGCCGGCGGCGGACGGCGTCACGTCCATGGTCTGGTAGACGTCCTCGTGTTCGAGGATCCAGAACCCGTCCTCCATGTCGACCAGGTAGAGGCGCGGGCCGCGCGCGACGACGCTCTGGGCCGTGCCGGCGGTGTCGAAGTGGCCGACCGGCGTGGGCAGGCGCTGGTCCCTGACGTCCAGGATCGTCAGGCCGTGGGGGTAGGTCGCGGCGTAGACGAAGTCGCCCTGGAGCGCGACCCCGGCGGGGTGCCCCTTGGTGAGGCAGCGGCCGACTTCCACCGGGCTGGCAGGGTCGCCCACCAGCACGATCCGCAGGCCGGCGCTCCCCTCGGCCATCACCACGAAGCCGTCGCCCGCGTCGACGCCCTGGCTGAACCCGTCGGTGCCGAGGTGGCCGGCGAGGACGGGGTGGGCCGGGTCGGACACGTCGACAATGCGCAGGCCGTCGTAGCCGTAGGCCAGGTAGGCCATGCCGTCGCGGACCTGCAGGCCGTAGACGTACTGGCCCGGCACGAAGTAGCGCCCCACCAGGCGCGGCGCCGCCGGCGTCGCGACGTCGACGATCAGCAGGCCCTGGTTGCGGTCGCCGACGTAGCAGAGGTCGCCGGCCAGCACGATGCAGTTGGCGTAGTAGGAGGAATAGCGGGCGAGCAGGACCGGCGCGGCGGGGTCGCGCACGTCGACGATCTGCAGACCCCCCGATTCCGCGGCGACGTAGGCGATCCCGTCGCGGACCTTGACGTCGCGGGCGTGGGCCGCGGGCCAGCGACCGAGCCCGCGCGGCGCAGCCGGGTCGCGCACGTCGACGATGCGCAGGCCGTCGTAGCGGCCGGTGACGTAGGCGACGGTGCCCACGACGTCCATCTTCATGCTGTGGCCCCCGTCGTCGCGGCGGCCGACCTCGACCGGGGCCTGTCCCGGCGCCTGCGACACCACCGCCAGCCCGGTGGGGCTGGTCGGCACGTAGATCCAGTCGCGGCCGGCGACCGTGGTGAGGCAGTTGTCGTAGGGCAGCGACCCCGACCAGACCGGCGCCGTGGCGTCCGACAGGTCGAAGGACTGGAAGCCGCAGCTGAAACCGGAGACGTAGAGGCGGTCCCCGACGGTCACCGCGTCCACGACGTTGCCGGGCAGCGGGTAGGTGACGACGGCCAGCGGTGCGGCGGGCATCGTCAGGTCCAGGATGCCGAAGCCGTCGTCGCCGAGCGCGCAGTAGGCGTGGTTCCCGCGCAGGCTCAGGCCGCGCACCGAATCCCAGGGCTTGGTCACCGACACCGGCTTGGGTGCGGTCGGCCAGGTGACGTCCAGGACGTGCACGCCCCCCAACCCGTACGACAGGTAGGCCAGGTGGTCCTGCAGGTCGACCTCGAACAGGGTGCCGTCGGTGCTGTACGCGGCCGCTTCGCGCGGGATCTTGGGGTCGCGGACGTCCACGACGCGCAGGCCGCGGTCGCCGACGGCGAGGAAGGCGAAGCCGTCGCGCACCACGATGTCGTAGATCCGCCCCGGGACGTCCAGCCGGGCGAGGCCGCGCGGGTGCTTGGGATCGCGCACGTCCACGACCGCGAATCCGTAATCGATGAGGCTCACGTAGGCGAGGCCGCGGTCCACGGCCAGGAAGTAGATCTCGCTCGGGAGCGTGAGGGCCCCGAGGCGGACGGGCGCGGCGGGGTCGTGGAAGTCGATGATCTCCAGGGCGGCGCCGTTGCCCACCAGCACGGTGTCCCCCATGGCGCAGGCCGCGTAGCAGGCGCCGTTGGGCCAGTGCCCCAGCGGCTTCACGCGCTCGGCGGCGTTGGGCAGGGGGATGCCGGGATCGGTCTGGGCGCGGGCGCCCGCCGCGCAGACGAGCAGTGCGGCCAGCATGGCGATGGCGGAGCGGCGGGCGATCGACACGTCGGTCCCCTTCCTGGCGGGAGGCAGGACCTGCCTGACGGGTGGCCGGACCTGATTCAGTATACGGGAAGCGCCGGACGGCGACCATAGCAGCAATGCTCCCTTTCCCGACCGGGGATTTTCACTATCTTGGCGACCGGACCCACCCACACTGACCCGGAGGTCGCGATGAACCCCACGTTCGCTCTGGTCCTGGGCCTGATCCTCGGTCTCGCGCTGGCCGCCGGAGCCGGCGTCGGCGTGTTGCGTTCCCGGATGATCGCCCCCCGCCGCAGCCGCCGCAGCTTCGACGACACCTGCGCCGCGATCGAGCGCGTGGTGCCGGCCGACCCCGAGGGCTGGAGCCTGCCCCTGCCGGCCTGGGACGCCTTCCCCCTCCTGGACAAGAAAGGCCTGGCCCCGGAGAACCTGCGCGGCCTGCGCTTCTTCTTCGTCTGCAACCCGAAGTACGCCTCCGGCATGCTGCGCCTCGAGCCGTCGTTCGCCGGCATGATGCCCTGCACCTGGGCCGTCTACGAGAAGCAGGACGGGTCTGTCTGGCTGGCGAAGATGAACGTGGGGCTGATGGGCCGGATGTTCCCGCCGGCGATCGCCGCGATCATGGGCCGGGTCGCCGCCGCAGACGAGCGCTTCCTGGCCGAGATCCTGGGCTGAGAAGGGGCCCCCGGAGGCCCCTTCGATTCCGTCCTGGCGCTTGCGGGCGGGAATGCTTATGGTGTGGGGGATCCGTCGGGCATCAAAGACATGGTTCGCATCCCGACCCCCATAAATCCCGCGTTACGAGCTGAGAATGCGACTTGGCTCATCCGAGCCAAGGAGTACCCTGAGTTGAGTTTCGACATCTTCGGCCTCGATCCGCGCATCCTCGAGGGCGTGCGCGCCGCCGGCTATACCAAGCCGACCCCCATCCAGCGCCAGGCGATCCCCGAGGTCATGGCCGGACGCGACGTCCTGGGCGTGGCCCAGACCGGCACCGGCAAGACCGCGGCCTTCGCCCTGCCCATCCTGCAGCGCCTGCTCGACGGCCCCCGCGGCCGCACGCGCGCGCTGATCATCGCGCCCACGCGCGAGCTGGCCGAGCAGATCCACGGCTTCTTCCACGCGATGACCCGCCGCACCGGCCTGCGCAGCGCGACGGTGTACGGGGGCGTCGGCCGCGCCGCCCAGGCCCAGGCCCTGCGCCGGGGCACCGAGATCATCGTCGCCTGCCCGGGCCGCCTGCTCGACCACATGGGCGAGGGCGACGCCGACCTGTCCGGGATCGAGATCCTGGTCCTGGACGAGGCCGACCGGATGTGCGACATGGGCTTCCTGCCGGACGTGAAGCGCATCCTGCGGGAGCTGCCGGTCGACCGCCAGACGCTGTTCTTCTCGGCGACCATGCCGATGGACATCCGCGGCCTGGCCGACCGGATCCTGCGCGACCCGCTCGCCGTCCAGGTCGACACCATCGCCCCGGCCGCCACGGTCGCCCATGCGATCTACCCCACGACCGACCGCCTGCGCAAGAGCATGCTCGAGACGCTGCTGCGCAGCGAGGCCACCGGCCGCACGCTGGTCTTCACCCGCACCAAGCACCGCGCGCGCAGCCTGGCCCACGACCTCGAGCGCTCCGGGATGCGCGTCGCCGAGCTGCAGGGCAACATGCCGCAGAGCAAGCGGCAGCAGGCCATCGACGGCTTCCGCAGCGGCCGCTACGACATCCTGGTCGCCACCGACATCGCGGCCCGCGGCATCGACGTCACCGCGGTCAAGCACGTCATCAACTACGACGCGCCCGACACCGTCGACGCCTACACCCACCGCATCGGCCGCACCGGCCGCGCCCAGCTCACCGGCGAGGCCTTCACGCTGGTCGACAGCGACGACAGCGAGCTGATCGAGCGCATCGAGAAGACCCTGGGCGTGCCGCTGGAGCGGCGCCGCATCGACGGCTTCGACTACGGCGCCTTCACGCCCGAGACGGCCCTGAACCCGGTGCGGCGCGCCGCGGCGTCGGGACGGTCCGGCGGCGGGGGGCGGCGGCGGGCTCCCACACGTATGAAACGTTTCGGATAGAACGTCTCGCACCGTCCTGACGGGGACGCGCCCCGGGCACCTCGTGTGCCCGGGGCGCTTGGCCTTTCGGCCCTTTCGCCATCCTGGCTTCAGGGCCTGCAGGACACCCCGTCAGGACGGTGCGAGACTGCGACAGGGGTATGGCGGGCTCAGGCCGAGGTGCGGTTCTTCCAGTTCCACCATTTGAGCAGGTCGGGGTCGCGGTCGGCGGGGGCGGTCGCGGCGTAGTAGACCGCGCAGCGGAAGACGTACAGGACGCAGGGGTCCTGCCGCGCGCCGCGGATCTCGCAGAGGTCGCGGTAGAGCCGTTCGGGGTCCAGGCCGCGCAGGTCGGCGGGATCGCGCATCCCCAGCTCGCGCAGGTCGGCGGCGAGGCTCGGGCCGATGCCGGGGATGGCCTGCAGGGGGTCCTTGGCGCGGCCGGCGCTCACAGCGCCGAGACGCTGCGCAGCAGCGCCTCGTTGTCGGCCGTCTGTTCGACGAGCTTCAGCAGGCCCAGCATGGCGGTCTTGGGGTCGGCCTGCACCATGCGGCGGCGCAGGGTGTTCAGGCGGGCCATGTCCTCGGCCGAGTACAGCAGCTCGTCGCGGCGGGTGCCGCTGGCGCGCAGGTCGATGGCGGGGAAGACGCGGTTCTCGGCCAGCGAGCGGTCCAGGACGATCTCGCTGTTGCCGGTGCCCTTGAACTCCTCGAAGATCAGGTCGTCCATGCGCGAGCCGGTCTCCACCAGCGCGGAGGCGACCACGGTCACCGAGCCGCCGTGCTCGATGTTGCGGGCCATGCCGAAGATCTTGCGCGGGATCTCCAGGGCGCGGGCGTCCAGGCCGCCGGTCATCGTGCGGCCCGAGCCCGCGGCGTGCAGGTTGAAGGCCCGGCCCAGGCGGGTCAGGCTGTCGATGAGCACCACCACGTCCCGACCGCATTCCAGCTCGCACCGCACCTGGGCCATCGCCAGCTCGGCCAGCCGCACGTGGGTGGCGGTGTCCTGGTCGCTGGAGCTGGCCAGCACCTCGGCCGGCACTCGCCGGCGGAAGTGGGTGACCTCCTCGGGCCGCTCGTCGATCAGCAGCACGACGATGCGCGCGTCGGGGTCGCAGGCGGCGATGGCGATGGCCAGGTCCTCGAGGATCTGCGTCTTGCCCGCCTTGGGGGGCGAGACGATCATCGCGCGCGTGCCGCGGGCCAGGGGCGCCACGAGGTCGACGATGCGCATCGTGACGTTGCCGCCGTCGCCCAGCCGGAAGCGCTCGGCGGGATTGATCGCGGTGAGCTTGTCGAAGTGGGTGCGGCCGCGGAAGGCGGCGGGCGGGAGCCCGCAGACCGAGGACACGTCCCCGAGCTGCGGGCCCTTGCGGCCCTTTTCGAGCGGTCCCTCGACCACGGCGCCGTCGATCAGCGCGTGCTTCTGCACGAGCTGGGGCGGGACCCAGGGGTCCTCGGGACGGGACTGGAACGACCGTGCGGGGCTGCGCAGGTAGCCGCCGCCGCGCTTGTCGAGACCGAGGACACCGGTGACTGTTTCAGACATGGATGTGCCGCCTGCTACTACTGGACGACTTCGGCCGTCCAAGTCGTGAACGAGATTCGACAGGTTTGGAAGAAATCCTTGATCCGTGCCACGGTCACGCCGCCTGCCATGTCAAGATCCAGCTCCAGACGGGGATCGCCCTCGTCATCGAGGTAGGAGCGCGAGAAGCGGCGGGTCTGGTTCCATATATTGACTTTCTCTGGCGTGGCGTTGCTGTCTCCTATGAACGTGAAGAACTGCAGCGATTCTCCGTCCTTGGCCACGAACATCCAGGTGCTGTAGCCCTCGAGCTTCCACAGCAGATCGCCATCATCATCGACCACAACTGAGTATCCCTCACTCTCAAGAAGCTCTTGTACGTCATTGCGGGTGACCGCTTCGATGACGTCCTTATCGCCGGCCTGGGCGGCCGCAGCGAAGGCCAGCATAGCCAGCAGCGTGACCAGAACGAGGGGCAGGACGAGGCGGGTCGCGGAAACGGCCGGTTTCTGGCTCACGTCGGATCTCCTTGAAAGGTGAGATGGGGTGCGGAACCGCTCGCGGGAGCTTCCAGTCTACCCGTATTCGTCCGGATCCGCCAAGGCTAAAGTGGAATCCCGGGCCCGGAATCAGCCCTTCACTTCCCGGACGCCGTCGATGACGGTGCCGTCCACCCACTTGATCGCGGCCACGACCTTCTCCCCCAGCTCGGGCGGCGCGGGGGACCCGCCGACGATCTCCTCGACCTCGGCCTTGAGGTCGCGGATGTCGCGCAGGGGCAGGCTGCTGCCCCGCAGTTTTCCCAGCAGGTCCTGCCGCAGGGGGTTGACGGCGATGCCCCGCTCGGTGACCACGACGTCGATCAGCTCGCCGGGACCGCAGAGGGTGGTCACCCGGTCGACCAGCACCGGGATGCGGTCGCGGAAGCTCGGGATCGGCAGGATGGTGCACTTGCCGGCCAGGCAGTTCATCCAGCCGCCGATGCCGTGCAGCAGCCGGCCGTCGCTGTGGGTCACGACGTTGGCGTTGAAGTCGACGTCGACCTCGGTGGCGCCCAGCACGACGGCGTCCAGCAGGCTGGCGAAGTTGCCCTTGCCGTGCCAGTTGTAGCTGGTGAAGGGGCTGGTGTTGACGTGGCCGGGATTCTCGCGCATCGAGCGCACGCCGGCGAGGTCGAAGGTCTGGCCGTCGAGGATGTAGTCGGTGAGGCCCTCCTCGAGCATGTCGACCAGGTACTGGGTGCTGCCGCCGCGCACGAAGCGCGCCTTGATCCGGCGCTCGCGCATGATGTCGCGCAGGAACAGGGCGAAGCTCAGGGCCGTGCCGCCGGCGCCGGCCTGGAAGCTGAAGCCGTCGCGGACGATGCCGGCCTCGTCGCAGAAGCGGGCGGTCAGCTCGGCGATGAGCAGGCGGTCGGGCGACTTGGTGATCTCGGTGGTGCCCGAGACGATCTTGCTGGCGTCGCCGATGCGGTCCATCACGACGACCTGGTCGACGTTGTTGCCCTGGATCTGCCAGGGGACGCAGGGGAACGGCACGAGGTTGTCGGTGACCACGATGGCGTGGTCGGCGTACAGCGAGTCCGCCAGCGCGAAGCCCAGCAGGCCGCAGGCGGTCGGCCCGCGGTCGCCGGTCGCGTTGCCGAAGGGGTCGGCCGTCGGGGCCGCGATGACCGCGATGTCGATGTGGACCTCGCCGTCCTGGATCGCCTGCCAGCGGCCGCCGTGGCTGCGCAGCACGCCCATCCCCCGCATCCGGCCCTGGCTGCAGTAGTCGCCCAGGGGGCCGTTCATGCTGCCCTCGATGTGGTGGATGACGCCGCTCTCCAGCAGCTCGATCAGCGGCGCGTGGCAGGGGAAGGCTGCGCTGGGCACCCAGCGCAGGTCCCGGACGCCCAGCTCGGCCGCCGCTTTGAACACCTGGTTGACGACCAGGTCGCCGTTGCGCAGGTGGTGGTGGCTGCTGATGGTCATGCCGTCGCGCAGGCCGGCACGCTGCAGGGCGGTCTTGAGGTCCGGCGCGGTCTTGTCGCCGTCGGCCGGGTAGTCGGCGCAGGAGCGGATGGGCGGGGCGGCCTTGCGCCCCTGCGGGCGGTAGCGGCCCACGCCCTGGAAGGGGACGGCCGGGTGGCCGTTGATCTCGGCCGGCACCAGGCGGCCCGCGGCGTTCTCGACCAGCTTCGTCATCGCGCGCCCCCCTCGTTGCCGGATTCGCGCCAGTCCGCCGGCAGCAGACCCGCCGCCTGCGCCGTCGCGAGGACGCCCTGGGCCCGCTTGACCACCGGGGCGTCGATCATCTTGCTGCCCAGGGCGACCACGCCGAGGCCCTGCGCCTCGGCCTGCTCGAACGCCAGCACGATCCGCTGCGCCTTCGCCAGCTCGTCCGGCGTGGGCGCGAAGGCGGCGTGCACCACGGCGATCTGCCGCGGGTGGATGCAGCCCTTGCCGACGAAGCCCAGCGCCTTGGCCTCGGCGCAGGAGGCGCGCAGGCCGTCTTCGTCGGCGATGTCGCTGAACACGGTGTCGATGGGCTGCGCGCCGGCGGCCACCGCGCCGTTGACGACCTGGCTGCGGGCCCAGAACGACTCGCGTCCCTCGAGCGTGCGCGGCGCGCCGATGTCGGCGGTGTAGTCCTCCAGCCCCACGGCCAGCGCGATCACCGACGGATCCGCCGCCGCGATCTCGAAGGCGCGCCAGGCGCCCAGGGCCGACTCGATGATGGGCATCAGGAAGACCTCGCCCGCGGCCTTCGCCTGCTTGCGGATCGCCGCGACGCGGGCGGCGACGGCGCGCACCTGGGCGGGATCCTCGACTTTGGGCACCAGGATCACGTGCGGGTTGTGCGGCACGACCCAGTCGAGGTCCGCGAGCCCGCGCTCACCCTGGTTGATGCGGACCATGCGCTCGGCCGTCCCGAAGTCCACGACCCGCAGGGCGTTGCGCACCAGCACGCGCGCGGCGTCCTTCTCGGCCGGCGCCACGGCGTCCTCGAGGTCCAGGATGACGCCGTCGGGCAGGTGCAGGCCGGCGTTCAGGAAGAGCTTGGGCTGGTTGCCCGGCAGGTACAGGCGCGAGCGGCGCAGGCGGCGCCGGACGGCTGGCGCGGCGCTGCCGGACCGCAGCTCCGGCAGCAGGACGCGCGCGAGGCCGGGGTCGGCGCGCCGGGCCGCGCACTCGAGCCGGGCGTCCAGGACGAAGGGCACCGCCCCCTGGTCGTCGACCTCGACGCGCGCGTGCTCCAGGCCCAACGCGCGGCAGCCGTCCGCGATCTGCGTCCGGATGCGCGCGCCGTACATCGAGGCCACCTTGCTCGCGACGGCCAGTTCCAGACCGCCCCCGTCGCGCAGCTCCACCGAGATCCAGCAGTCCGAGCGCACGCCCGCGCCCCGGCTGCCCGCCTCTCCCCTGCCTGCCATGATCCCACCTCGCGGTTGCTCCGGCCGTGGTCCGAGGACGCGGGGGCCGCCCGCGGCGGCTCCCCGCCTGAATGATGGCCGCAGGACCGCCCCTTTTCAAGGGATTCGCCGCGCCGGCACCCCCGGGGACCGCATTCCGCTCAATGAGCGACACCCAGCGCCGATAATCCGGAGACCCGGCGCACGCCTGCGGCAGCCGGACGGCAACCATCCTCGTCCCGGAGCGCGACCATGAAGATCCTGATCGTCGACGATTCGCGCGCCATGCGGCGCATCATCCAGCGCACCCTGCGCCAGGCGGGCTTCGGCGGCTTGACGATCCTGGAGGCCGGGGACGGCGCCGAGGCCCTCGAGATCGTGCTCGCCTCCCGGCCGGACCTGATCCTGTCGGACTGGCACATGCCGCGCATGTCGGGCCTCGAATTCAAGCGGGCCCTGAACGAAGCCGGCATCGGGATCCCCTTCGGCTTCGTCACCTCCGAGAACACGCACGAGATGAGGCAGCTAGCCGAGGAGGCGGGAGCGGATTTCCTGCTGGCGAAGCCGTTCACGCCCGAGGACATGAACCTGGCCCTGGAGGCGTTCGTCGCGTGAGGTCGGCGACCGGCACACCGACCCTCGAGGCCGCGGCCGACGCGGTGCGCGAGACGTGCGAGATGCAGCTGGGCCTGACGCTGCGGACCCTGCCGCCTTGCGATCGCGGGGAGGCGGGACCGGAGGACTGGTGCCGCAGCGGCATCGACCTGGCCGCCCGTGGCGGCCGCTGGCGCCTGACGCTGGTGGCGGACGCGCTCAGCGCCCGCCGGCTGGCGCAGCGGCTGTACGCCCTGGATCCCGACGAAGACCCCGCGCGCGAGGAACTGGCCGACGCTCTCAACGAGCTGGTCAACATCGCGGCCGGCGTCTTCAAACGCGACCACCGCGGGACGGCGTTGCACCTCGCCCTGCCGGTATTCGCGACGGGATGGCCGGACCAGGAGCCGACGTCGCACGATCGGGAGACGGTGCGGCTGGCCGCCGGCGCCAAGGATCCCCAGCTCCACGTGCTGCTCGGATGGCTGCAGACCGACGAACCGGGAGACGGTCGAGATGAGTCTTAGATTCGCCGCCGGAGTCCTGCTCGACACGCTGGATCGGACCCTGGGACAGCCCGCCGGCTACAACCCGGCGCCGGAGGGCCCCGCGTGGGACCCGCCCGCGGCGTCCGACGACGTCTGGCGCATCCCCCTGCTGGACGACGAGGGAACGGAGGTCGGGGTCGTGGTCGCCGACCTGCGCACGGTCGTGCTGCTGGGCGGGTCGCTGATCATGCTGCCGGAGAGCAGCATGCGCGAACAGGTGGCCGACGGCAGCCCGTCGCCGCCGGTGCTGGAGGCCTTCGCGGAGGTCGTCAACGTCCTGCGCGGCGTCGTCAACAACACCCACCGCAACCTCCACACCGTGCCCGGCCCGCTCGCCGCGGGCGGCGCGGGACCCGGCTGGCCGGACGATCCGAAGCTGCGGCTCGACCTCGTCGCGGACTCGCCGCTCGGTCCGGCCCGGCTGTCCTTCCGCAGCAGCTGACCGCCTCTCGCCGGCACACGAAGGCCGCTCCCCCGCGGGAGCGGCCTTCCTGCTGCTGGGCGGCGGGCTCAGCCCACCGGATGGGCTGCCGGTTGCACCTGCGCGGCGCCGAGCGTCTCGAAGAACCCCATCATCCCCTCGAGCCCGAGCGAGACCTCGGCCATGGTCTGCTCGGCGATGTCCGGCGGCAGCGCCAGCCGCGCCGCGGACGTCGGGTCGAAGCGGTAGAGCAGGGCGTCGGCGCCCATGCCCCAGCCCACGTCCCGGCACAGGACGTCCGCGATGTGGACGATGTCCAGCAGCGGCTCGGGATCGGGGCAGGCGGACGGGTGATGGTGGTACCGCACCGCGGTGACGATGCGGATCGGGATCTGCCAGCGCTGGAGCAGCGCGGCGGCGACGGAGGCGTGGTCGGTGCCGAAGACCTCGCGTTCGGCCTCGTCGAAGGGGATGCCTTTCTGGTCCACCGCCTGCCTGATCTTGTCCATGTCCACGTCGACGAAGTTGCCCAGGACGATCTTGCCCATGTCGTGCAGCATGCCGGCGGTGAAGGCGTCCGCCGGGTCGGCGCCGCCCAGTTCCTGGGCGAGGTACTCCGAGGCCATGGCGGTGGCGATCGCGTGCTGCCACAGCATAGCCGGGGCCAGGTCGTAGCCGCGGATCGGCTTGCGGCTCATCGGCGCCACGCACACGGCCAGCACGATCTGGTAGACCCGCTTCAGTCCCAGTCGGGTCATGGCGTACTGCACCGAGCCGATCGACTGCTCGCAGCCGAAGTAGGCCGAGTTGGCCAGCCGCAGCAGGCTGGTGGTCAGGCCCTGGTCGACCTCGATGACCTTCGCCAGCTCGGAGTAGCTGACGTTGGGATCGTTGCAGTATTTCTGCAGCTTGAAGACGACCTCCGGCAGCGGCGGCACCGCGTGCACCTTGGCCAGGATCTCTCGTTTGAGGTTCACAGCTCCGACTCCTTTCCATCCGTCCGGACGACCGTGCGCCCGGACTGCAGGTCCAGGGCCAGGGTGCGCGCCTGCGATCCGCCCACGCACTGGGCCCGCAGCTCGAGTCCGTTCTTCCACAGCACCTTGCCCAGCACTTCGAGGTTGCGTTGGCCGATCTTGAAGACCTCGTCCGGCCCCAGGGGCGACCCGCCGCCCGCCGCCTTGAGCTGGAGGTTGCGGCGGTTCGCGCCGAGGTCGTAGACGGCCTGCAGCAGCGCCGGCAAGCCCGTGTCGACGAACATCGCGGGACGGTCGGCGGCCTTGCGGGGGTCGATCTTCGACAGGGGCAGCATGCAGTGGATCAGCCCGCCCACGCCCGCCTCGGGGTCGAAGACGCTCACCCCCACGCAGGACCCGAGCGAGTACGTCACCAGGACCAGGGCGGGGTCCGCCGCGACCGCCATCTCGGCGATGTCCACCGTGACGACGGTCCGCCCGGACTTCTGGGCCTGGGCGACATCGAGCAGCACGCTCATCGGATCCCTCCCTTCCCGTCGCGAGGTCGATGGATCATCTCAAAGCCTCCTGTAGACGGCCGGTTGCCTGCGCTCGAACCGGCCTTCGCTGCCCAGCAGGTTCTCGGCCTCCCCGATGATCAGGTAGCCGCCCGGCTGCAGCAGCCGGTGGAACTCCGCCACGGCGTCCGCCCGTTGCTGCGGATCGAAGTAGATCATGACGCTGCGGCACAGGACGAGGTCGAAGACGCCGCGCACCGGGTACGGCGTCCGGCCCAGGTTCAGGCGCCGGAACAGGATCATGCGTTTGAGGTCGTCGTCGATGCGCCGGATTTCGCCCTGCGGGCCGGTCCGGTCCGAGAAGGCCGTCCTGCGGTAACGGGGCGGCACCGCCTCGACCTGCGAGGCGGTGTAGTTGCCTTGCTGGGCCTTCTGCAGGGCGAGGGTCGAGATGTCCGTGGCCAGGATGCGCCAGTCCGTGCCGGCCGGCAGGGACGAACCCAGGACCATCGCCAGCGAATAGGGCTCCTCGCCGGTGGCGCAGCCCGCCGACCAGAAGTGCAGGCGCCGGCCCGCGGCGGCCAGCCGGCGGGCGGCGGCGGCGGCGAACACGAAGTGCTCCGGCTCGCGGAAGAAGCGCGTGACGTTGGTGGCGACGGCGTCGACCAGGTGGACGATCTCGCGCGTCCCGGCCCCAGAATCCAGCACGTCCAGGTAGGCGGCGAAGTCCGCCAGGCCCAGGGCCTGCAGGCGGCGGCGCAACCGCGCCTCGAGCAGGGCCGACTTCCCCTCGTCGAACGAGAGCCCCGCGTGCTCGTGCAGGAGGTCGCGCAGACGGTCGAACTCGCGCACCGTGAGTCGAGAATCGGCGACGCCGCCCGACGACGACGACTCCGTCTCGGCCCAGGTGCCGACCTGCCGCAGGCTCATGCCGCGCCCCCCATCCCGCCGGCGCCGATGAACAGGCGGGCCGCATCCAGCAGGATGACGACGCGGTCGCCCTGCTGCGCCAGGCCCGCGATGCAGGCGCCGACGGCGGCGTCCGCCGGCGGCGGCGCCCCCACGGCGTCGATGCGCATCACTTCGGTCACGTCGTCCGCGACAGCGGCGGCGACCACGTTTTCCGTCTCGTCCTCCACCCGGCAGACCACCAGGCACGTGCGCCGGGTCTCGGCCGCCGCCTCCATCCCGAACAGGGAACGCAGGTCGACGACCGGGACGACCCGCCCGCGCAGGTTCACGACCCCGCGCACGTGGGCCGGCGCCCCGGGGACCCTGGTCACGGGCAGCATCCCGACGATCTCCTGCACCACGCCGATCTCGAGCCCGTAGGTCTCGCCGCCCAGACGGAAGCCCAGGTAGCGCCCGGGAAGGGCGACCGGCGCGTGTTTCGTGAGCGTCTCCATGCCTGCACTCCGTGGCTCGGGACCTAGTCTCTCGTTCAGGCTCCGGCCGGCGCGGCCCGGACCCGCTCGCACCGCGCGCGCGCGGAGCGGACGAGACCCGAAGCATCCAGGATCAGCGCCACGCGGCCGTCGGCGAGGATGGTGCCCCCCGCGATGCCAGGCGCGCCGCCGGCGGGGCCGTCGAACCCCTTGATCACGACCTGCTGCTGCCCGAGCAGTTCGTCGGCCACCAGGCCGATGCGGCAACCGTCGCCCTCGACCACCAGCACCACCGGCCGCGACGGTGCGGGGGCGCCGGCGACGCCGAAGCAGTCGCGCAGGCGCAGCAGCGGGATCAGCTCCCCGTCGAGGCGCAGCAGCTCGTCCGCGTCGAAGGGCCGCACGACATCCGCAGGCTCCGGCATGACGATCCGGCGCACGGCGAGCGTGGGCACGAGGTACGTCTCGGCGCCGACCCGCAGCGACAGCCCGTCGATGACCGCGAGCGTCAGCGGCAGCCGGAACCGGAAACGGCAGCCGCGCCCCGGCTGCGAGTCGATCTCCATCCCGCCCCGCAGCTCCTCGAGGTTTCGGCGCACCACGTCCAGGCCGACGCCGCGCCCGCTGACCTCGGTGACCTGGGCCGCCGTCGAGAAGCCGGGCAGGAAGATCAGGTCGTGGATCTCGTGGTCGGCCGGCTGCGCGCCGGCCGGCAGCAGCCCCCGGCGGACGGCCTTGTCGAGGATGGCGTCGCGGTCGAGACCCCGGCCGTCGTCCTCGACCTCCAGGACGATGCTGCCGCCCTCGTGGTAGGCCCGCAGGTCGATGACCGCGCGCGCCGGCTTGCCGGCGGCGACCCGCGTCGCCGGGTCGGGCTCGATGCCGTGGTCCACCGCGTTGCGCAGCAGGTGGATGAGCGGGTCGGTCAGCAGGTCGACCACCGAGCGGTCGAGCTCGGTCTCCTCGCCGCCGGTGCGCAGCTCCACGTCGCGGCCCGACTTGCGGGCCAGGTCGCGCACCAGCCGGGTCATCTTCTGGAAGACGGGGCGCACCGGCACCATGCGCACGTCCAGGCCGATGCGCTGCAGCTCACGGCTGAGCTTGCCCAGCCGTTCCAGGTTGCGCTGCTGCTCCACCGGCAGCAGCCGCGGATCGCTGTGGCGCTGGATCATCGCCTCGGTGATCACCAGCTCGCCGATGGTGTCGACCAGCAGGTCGAGCCGGTCGGCGCTCACGCGCACGGCCTCGCGCTGCGCGACGTGCGCCGTAGCGATGGGGGACGGCGCGGGCTCGGCGGCGTCGCGCCGGCGCTCCCGTCCCTTGGCGAGCATCACCAGGCCGCCGGCCGCCGCGGGCGGGGCCAGCCGCACCGCCAGGGCCGGGATCTCCGGCGGCACGCGCAGGAGCCCGTCGCCCCGCCGACCCTCGCTCACGCCGACGACGAGCCGTTTCAGGGCGTCGGTGGCCGTCAGGGCCAGGTCGAAGTCGCCGCCGACAAGCGCGATCTCGCCGCGACGGGCGCGGTCCAGGTGATGCTCGGCGGCGTGGGCCAGTTCCTGGACGGGCAGGAGCCCGGCGAAGCCGGCAGTGCCCTTCAGCGTGTGGAAGGCCCGGAAGGCGGCGTGCAGCGGCTCCGTCGCGTCGGGCGCGCGCTCCAGCGCCATCAGGCTGGCTTCGGCGTCGGACAGGTGTTCGTCGGCCTCGCCCAGGAAGTCGCCCAGCGTTTCGGGGTCGAGCGATCGCAGGTCGACGACGTCGGCGCGACCGGGGGCGGCGGCCGCGGGCGCCGTCGCGCGCTCCTGCGCCAGCCGGTGGAGGATCCATTCCGTCGCGTCCAGGATGCGGTCGACGCCGGCGCTCAGCCCCTCGTCCAGCAGGACGTTCTCCACCTCGCGGGCGCGACCGGCGACCACCGGGTCGCCGGCGGCGTCGGCCTCGCAGCCGAGATCGTGGAACAGGCACAGCAGGTCGTCGAGGTCCTCCGCGGCCGGGTTGGCCGCGGCGGTCAGCACCATCCCGTCGATCTGCTCCAGCTCGACCCGCCAGCGGACGCGGAAGGCGGCGGGGGCCGCGCTCATGTCTTGGCGGACGGTCAAGCTCCCGGCCCCTCCGGTGCGATGGAACGCGGGCCTCCCGGACGGTGTGCCCGGGATGCCTCTTCGGTTGTCATCGACCCGTCGGGGGGTGGACTTGAGGTCCGACCGCGAGCTCAGGAGCTTTTCAGGAAGGCGAGGGCGCGGCCCAGATCGGCGTCCATGATGATGTCCAGCAGGCGCCCCTGCGCGACGGCGGGCACGTGGATGACCCGGACCACGTCGGACAGGTCGGCCCGTTCGGGCAGCAGGTCCGCCAGGCTGTTCGGCGAGCCCAGCAGGAACTCCTCGTTGAAGATCACCCCGGCGTCGTCCGGGTACAGGGGCAGGTAGCCGATGTCGGCTTCGAGCAGGTCCTGGAAGAAGTGGGTGCCGAACGAGACGTCCGGCACGTAGTCGCCCTTGCGCCGGGCGACCTCCAGCAGCATCCGGGCGTGGTTGATGTCGGCGTAGTCGACGCGGACGCCGAGCTTGACGTCGCCGCGGCTCCCCCAGCGCCCGGGTCCCATGAGCACGAACTTCCGGTGCGGCAGGATGCGGTTCAGCTGGCCGACGGCGGCGCCCACCGACAGCAGCCTTTCGTAGTCCTCGATCTCGGCGTAGGCTTCGCCGGGCACGTAGACGACGTACTCGAGGTCGGTGACCTGCCCCATCTGCACGAAGCGGCCGGCCGAGAAGATCGCGTCCTGCGCTCGGACGCCCGCGGGGATCTCGACGCGTGCGTAGTGCCCGGCCCGGCTCTGGGGCCGGCACTGCAGGATGTGGAGGTGCTCGCCGTCGTGGGCGAACTCGACGTCCACCGGCACGCCCCAGGTCTCGCCGAGCACGTCCAGGATCTCCTTCATCTGCCGGGCGAACCCGGTGCGTTCGAGGAGCCCGTCGAACGTGACCACGATGTCGCGCGGATCGACGTTGAACATCAGGCCCATCGCGGGGATCAGCTGGCTGTCGCGGTGGATCGAGAAGATCTGCGGCGCGGCCGGGAAGCGGTTGCCCGCCTCCCGCATCAGCTGGTCCAGGGGCACCGTGACGAACCGGTTCTCCGCGAGGTCCACGACGTCGACGTAGTGCTGGCTGTAGCGCAGGATCTCGTCGGGGTGCACGACGGTGCGCAGGCTGGGCTGGCCCGGGCTGAACAGCTTCGGGTAGTCCTCGCCCACGCGGTCGACCGCGCGCGTGCCCAGCCCGACCACCAGGCGCACCATGCCGTCCTCGCGGCGCAGGCGGGGCGACCAGGTGTAGTCGTTGGAGCCGAAGGCCACCCCGGCGAAGGCGGGCAGCCAGTAGCGCCCGATGCGTCGGCCGACCACCGGCTGGATGATGCAGGCCATCTCCTCGCGGAAGTCCAGCAGGCCGCGTTCCTTGCGGTACTGGATGGCGCCGGGGTTGAAGACGCTCGCATAGACCTGGGTGATCGCGCGCAGCAGCTCGTGCATGCGGTCGTGCAGCGAGCCCTGGTTGGCGACGAAGAGGCTGCTGTACTTGCCGCAGAACGCGGCGCCGAGCCGGTCCTCGAGCAGGCTGCTGGAGCGCACGACCAGCGGCACCTCGCCCAGCGTCTTGAGGATCCCCGACAGGCGCTTGACCACGTAGGTGGGGAAGCGCCCGGTGCGGTACAGGCGCTGCAGGATGCTGTACTGCCGCCGCAGGTCGTCGCCCTCGCGGTACTTGATGTTCGCCAGGTCGCCGAGGCCGTTGGCCTTCAGGAAATCGAGGATCACGTCCGAGCGGATGTAGTAGGTGTGGGGCGTCTTGAAGTGGCCCACGGCGCGGCCCTGGCGGCGCGCCTTCGACAGGGCGTCGTGGGCCAGGATGAAGCCGGCCGCCTTGCCGCCCAGCTTGCCCAGGCCCTGCTCGGGGCCGATCACGCGCGACATGATCTCCGAGAAGTCGCGGATCGTGAGCACGTTCTTGGCGATGTTCAGATACTCGAGCTGATCGGAGAGCAGGCGGCGGATCAGGGCCACGCGCGTGCCCATCGCGTCGGACAGCGACAGCGTCGCGCCCCCGATGGGCATCTTGGAGAACTCGAGCGACTCGCGCCCGATCTCCCGCCACGAGCAGAACGGGTCGTCGGCCATCTCGGCCAGGCGCAGGGCCAGGTCCTTCTTGATGGCCATGTAGATCAGGTCCTCGAGCTTGTCGTCGGACCAGAGGTCGGCCGCCTTGTCGCGCACGATGTTGCGCAGCTCGTCCACCGCGCCCTCGCTGAGCGAGGGTGCGGGGCGGTTGGGGTTGGACCAGTGCAGGAAGTCGGCGTCGCCGGCGACGCTCGAGACCTGGGCCTCGAGCTCGTCGAGCGTCATGAGGCCCTCCTCGATCAGCGCGAGGAGGAAGTGGCGGATGATCTTCTCGTAGAGGATGGGCGACTCGGAGCGGTGGAACTCCAGCAGCTCGCGCCAGTTCGGCTCCCTGGTGAGGTCCACGCGCTCCCCGGTCATCGCCGGTCAGTCCTTGGGCGGGGTCTTGCGGGCCGGCGCCTTCTTGGCCGTCCGGCGCGCGGGCGTCTTCTTGGGCGCGTCCTTGCCCGCCGCCGGTTTCGCCGCAGTCCGGCTCTTGGCTTCCGCGGGCCTGGCGGCCTCGCGGCCCGGGGCCTTCTTGGCCGTCTTGCTCGCCGTCGCCTTCTTCACCGGTTTCGCCGCCGTCTCGGGCGAGGGCGCGGAAGCCGCTGCGGGCGCCGCGTCCGGCTTCCCGCCGGCGGGGGCGACCCGTCCGCGCCGCGAAGGCGCGGGCTTCGGCGCCGAGGCGACGTCGTGGGCCGGAGCAGCGGATGCGGTCGGGACGGCGGCGGCGGCCGGCTCGGGCGCATCCGGACGGACGACGGCGCCGTTGCCGTTGCCGTTGCGGCCCTCCTCTCCGCGACCGCCGCGGCGGCGGCCCCGCCGGCGGGCCGGCTTGCGCGCGCCGTTGGCCGCGGGCACGGCGGGCGTGCCGCCCAGCGCCGTGACGACCAGGGTGCCGCCGGCCCGCTCGTCGCGCTCGACGGTGATCAGGCCCAGCGACATGGCCTCCTCCAGCAGGTCGCTGAACGACGAGTAGCGCCAGGTGCGCTCGTTGAAGTCCGGCTTCTTGCGCTTCATCGTGTCCTTGACCAGGGACGAGTAGAGCGGCCCCTTGTGCTCGCGCACCAGGCCCTCGATCGTGGCGACCAGCAGGTTGAAGAGCTTCTTCTTGTCCGACGGCACGGCGTCCATGTTGACGGCCTCGACGGCCACCGGCTCGCGGACGAGGTCGTCGTAGAAGATGAACTCGTCGCAGTTGCGGATCAGCAGCTCGGAGCTGGACCCCTTCATGCCGACGCCGATCACGCTCTTGTCGTTCTCGCGCAGCTTCGAGACCAGGGGCGAGAAGTCGCTGTCCCCGGAGATCACCACGAAGACGTCGATGTGGTCCTTGCTGTAGCAGAGGTCCATGGCGTCGACGACCATGCGGATGTCGGCGCTGTTCTTGCCGCTGATGCGGGAGCTGGGCACCTCGATCATCTCGATGGCGGCGCCGTGCAGGTCGGACATGTAGTCCTGGTAGTAGCTCCAATCAGCGTAGGCCTTCTTGACGACGATCTTGCCCTTCTCCAGCAGGCGCTCGAGCACGACGTGGATGTCGAAGCGCTGCCGCGCGTCGCGGGCGCCGATCGCCACGTTGTCGAAGTCCAGGAACAGGGCCAAATTCATGTCGCGTTCGCTTGCCATGGTGCTCCTCGGAGGCGCGAAGGGGGTGCGGAGCGGCCTGCGCTCCGGCGGACGCCCGGAACATAGTGCCGGGATGCGGCGCGCCGCTACCGGAATCTGCCGCCGGCCGGCGGGCGCGACGCCGTCCTTGGGTCGGAACGCCCGGGCTGCTATCATGATCGCGTCATCCCACCCGTTCCGAAAGGACCCCGCGTGAACGCCGCCCTCAGCACCGACGACCTCGTCCGCCTCGTCCGCCGGGTCTTCGTCCCGACCGCCGCCGACAGCGGCCTGGCCGTGCTGGTCGACCTGCCCGACGCCAGGCTCGCCGACAACCCCGAGTGGGCGGCGCGCCGCGCCATGGCGGCCGACTGGGTCCGCCGGCTGGGCGCCGCCGCCGCCGAGACCGGCCTGCCGCGCACGACCCTGGCCTGGTACCGCAACGCGGGCGGCAACAACGCGGACCTGCCGGCCCTCTGCCACCCCGGCGACGGCACCCTCACCTACGGACACGCCGACGAGCTGCCCGCCGCGGGCGCGATCCCCTTCGCGGAGCTGTTCGCGCGGCACAGCCTCCTGCTGGCGCCGACGGAGCTGTCGGCGACGGCGCCCCTGAAGGTCGCGGCGCGCTCCCACCCCCTGCGCGCGGCCACCATGCCCGGCTTCCTGCCCGCGATGATCCCGGCCCTGCAGATCGACTACGCCGAGGTCAACCGCCGCGTCGACCGGCTCAAGGCGCTGCTGGACCCGGCGACGGCGGCGACCGTCGTCACCCGGGCCGGCGGCCGCACCCGCACGCTGCGCCTGGACCTGCGCCACCGCACGGCCCACGCCTCGGGCGGGCTGTTCCCGCACAACGGCGTCGCCGGCAACCTGCCGAGCGGCGAGACCTACATCGTGCCCTACGAGGGCGAGCTGGCCGGCGACCCCAGCGGCAGCCGCGGCGAGCTGCCCGTGCAGTTCGACGACGAGGTCGTGGTCTACCGGATCGAGGGCAACAAGGCGGTCGCGGTCTTGAGCGAGGGGCCGCGCAGCGCGGCGGAGGCCGCGCTCATCGTCGCGGAGCCGGCCTACGCCAACCTGGCGGAGCTGGGGCTGGGCGTGCTCGGGGATTTCGGCCTGGAACCGGTCGGCAGCATCCTGCTGGACGAGAAGCTCGGGCTGCACCTCGCCTTCGGCCGCAGCGACCACTTCGGCGGAGCGGTCGGTCCCGCGGACTTCAGCGGGCCGGACGCCGTGGTGCACCTCGACCGGGTCTACATCCCGCAGGTGCAGCCGGCGGTGGCGGTCCTGTCGGTGACGCTCGAGGGGCCGCAGGGAGATCGCGAGATCATGCGCGATGGGGAGTGGAGCGGCGTCTTCTGAGCGCGGTCGTCAGCGCGGCCGCGCGGCCACCACGTTCGGCAGCGGCCACGCCTGCCGGTCGGGATCGCCGGGGTCGCGGCCGTCGTCGAAGCCGCCCCCGAACTGGTACTCCCGCCCGCCGACGCCCACGTAGAGCTGGGCCTGGTAGCCCCCCTCGCCGTACATCGCCTGCGCCAGGTCGAGCGGCAGGGCGAGCAGGTGCTCGACCAGGTCGTGGGTCGGCAGCGGCTTGCGGCAGTGGATCATCAGCACGCGGCCGGAGCCGTCCACCCCGATGGCCGCCGCGCTGGTGCGGCGCGCCTGCGGCTCCCAGGTGTTGACCCGGTCGCACGACACCATGCGGATGCTCTGGACGAGCGTGCCGTAGCGGGCCGCCGCGGCGGCGAAGTCCTCGCACGTGCGGTCGATGATGCGCACGTGCGGCACGCCCGCGTCGCGCCGGTCGAAGGCCAGCACGGCGTTGTCGGGCGACACGTAGGCGTTGTTCACGTGGGTGCGGGTGCGCATGTGCGAGACGCTGCGCAGGTGGTCGGCCTGGTACATGCTCGCGTTCACGGCCGCGGCCATGCCCTTCAGCCGGCACCAGTCGCGGGCCGAGTGCGCCTCGCCCTCGCCCGGCGCCGAGGCGTTCAGCAGCACCAGTTCCCAGCGCGCGGGGTCGAGCCGCACCACGTGCAGGGGCTCGCCGTCGGACGCCTTGCCGCCCGGCAGCGCGAAGGAGCCGAGCTCCAGGCCGGGCGCCAGTTCCCGCCAACCCGCCGCGCGCGCGGACGGGACCGCCGCCGCGACGGCGGCCAGGCACAGGACGCCCGCGAGCGCCCGCGCCGCCGTCACGACGCGCACCCGCCGCCGGCCCCGTCGATCACGGCCAGGACCGCGTCGGTCATCTCCCGCATCAGCGCCCCGTCGCCGCGCGATTCCACGTTCAGGCGCAGCACCGGCTCGGTGTTCGACTCCCTCAGGTTCAGGCGCCACGCCCCCAGGTCCAGCGAGAGGCCGTCGGTGCGGTCCACCGCGACCGCCCGGTCGAGCCAGCGTTCGGCGACGGCCGCCACGGCCCGCTGCGGGTCCGCCAGGCGCCGGTTGATCTCGCCGCTGGCCGGGTAGGCGGACTGCATCCGCCCGACCAGGGCCGACAGCGGCAGGCCGGTGCGGCCCATCTCCTCGAGCACGCGCAGCCAGGGGAGCATGCCGCTGTCGCACCAGCGGAATTCACGGAAGTAGTGGTGGGCCGACATCTCGCCGCCGTAGACGGCGTCCTCGGCGCGCATCCGCTCCTTCATGAAGGCGTGGCCGGTCTTGTTCTGCAGCGGCACGCCGCCCGCCTCCCGCACCGTGTCGATCGTGTTCCAGACCAGCCGCGGGTCGTGCACGATGCGGCCGCCGGGCTCGCGGCGCAGCGCCGCCCGGGCGAGCAGGCCGACCAGGTAGTACCCCTCGACGAAGGCGCCGGTCTCGTCGAAGAAGAAGCAGCGGTCGGCGTCGCCGTCCCAGGCCAGACCGAGGTCGGCGCCGTGCTCGCGGACGGCGGCCGCGGTCAGGGCGCGGTTCTCCGGCAGCAGGGGGTTGGGCACGCCCGTGGGGAAGGTCCCGTCGGGCGCGTGGCGCAGCTTGATCAGCTTCAACGGCAGGTGGGGCTCCAGCAGGTCCAGCACGGGACCGGCGCAGCCGTGCCCCGCGTCGGCGACGATGGTCAGGGCCGGCAGGGTTGTGGCGTCGACGCACCCCAGCAGGAAATCCCGGTATTCGTCGCCGACGTCCAGCGGCGACGTCGAGCCCCGGCGCAGGGCGACGGGGAAATCGCCTTCGACGGCGGCGCGGCCGATCGCATGCAGGCCGCTGTCGCCGCTGACGGGGACCGCATCGGCCGACACGATCTTCATCCCGTTCCAGCCCAACGGGTTATGGCTGGCGGTGACCATGACGCCGCCGGCCAGCTTCGCGGCGATCACGGCGTGGTAGACCTGCTCGGTGGCGCAGAGGCCGAGTTCGCGGACGTCGCAGCCGCCTTCGGCGAGGCCGGCGCCGACGGCGGCCGCCAGCTCCGGGCTGCTGGTGCGGCAGTCGCGGCCGACGGCCAGCGTCCCGGCCCCGATCCGGACGGCCAAAGCCCGCCCCAGACGTCGCGCGAGGTCCGCGTCGAGGTCCTGCGGGACCCGCCCCCGGATGTCGTAGGCCTTGATGCAGGAGGGCAGGGACGGCACGACTCGCAAACCTCCGCATAGGGGACGGACGGGGACTCGAACGGGCATTGTCGGCACAGGCGGGCGCCGCGTCAAGGCCGGGCACCCTCCGCCCCGCAACGCCGGGATCGGACTGGGTCGGCCGGCCGATCGCCGCTATCATGGGGCGATCCCCAACCCCGGAGGCCCCCTTGCCGAACCAGCCCGTCCAGGCCACCCTCCCCGTGCTCGGGATGCACTGCGCCGGCTGCGCCGCCTCCATCGAGAAGGCGCTCGCCCGCGACACGCCGGGCGTGCTCGGCGCCGCGGTCAACCTCGCCGACAACACCGTCACCGTGAGCTACGACCCCGCTCGCGTCGAGGCCGCCACGCTGGCCGCCGCGGTCGCCGCCGTCGGTTTCGAACTGGTGCTGCCCGCGCCGGGGACGACCGCCGAGGAGGCGGGTCGGGCGGCCCGTCGCCTGGAGGAGGCCGGCCACCGGCGCGAATTCCTGGTCGGCGCCGTCTTCACCGCCCCCCTGTTCCTGCTCTCGATGGCCCGCGATCTGGGAATCCCCGCGTCCTGGCTCCACGCCGCCTGGATGCCCTGGCTGCTGGGCGCCCTGGCCACGCCCGTGCAGCTGGTGACCGGGCGCACCTTCTACGCGGGGGCCTGGCGCGGCCTGCGCGCCGGCGCCGCCAACATGGACACGCTGGTGACGCTGGGCGCCGGCGCGGCCTACCTGCACGCCGTCGCGCTGCTCGTCGCGCCCGGCCTCGGCGGGCATCCCGGCTTCGAGACCGCGGCGGTGATCCTGACCCTGGTGCGCCTGGGCAAGCTGCTGGAGGCCCGGGCCCGCGGCCGCGCGGGCGACGCCATCGCCTCCCTGCTGGCCCTCGCGCCGGAGCGGGCCACCCTGCTGCGCGACGGCGTCGAGCGCGACGTGCCGGTGTCCGACCTGCGGCCCGGCGACGTGGTGCGCGTGCGGCCCGGCGAGCGCGTCCCCGTCGACGGCCTGGTGTGCGAGGGGATCGCCGCCGTGGACGAGAGCATGTTCACCGGCGAACCCCTGCCGGCGGACCGCGGTCCCGGCGACGAGGTCCTCGGCGGTTCGATCGACCGCGACGGCCTGCTGACCGTGCGCGTGACGGCCGTGGGCGAGCGGACCGCGCTGGCGCGCGTGGCCGCCCTGGTCCGCCGCGCCCAGCAGAGCAAGGCGCCGGTGCAGCGCCTGGCCGACCGGGTCGCCGCCGTGTTCGTGCCGGTGATCGCGGGGCTGGCCCTGCTCGTCTTCGCGGGCTGGTGGATCTTCGGCGGCGACTTCGCACCGGCCCTGACGCGCCTGATCGCGGTGCTGGTGGTCGCCTGCCCCTGCGCCCTCGGCCTGGCCACGCCCACCGCCGTGATGGTCGGCACCGGGCTGGCCGCCCGCCACGGCGTGCTGTTCCGCGACGCCGCCGCCCTGGAGCGGGCCCACCGCGTCAACACCCTGCTGGTGGACAAGACCGGCACGCTCACCGAAGGCCGGCCCGAGGCCACCGACTGGATCGTGGCCGCGGGCTCCGGCACGACGCTGGACGAGTTCGCGGCGCTGGTGCGAGCGGCCGAATCCCCTTCGGAACACCCGGTCGGGCGGGCCCTGGCCGCGGGCCTCCGGCACGGCGCGGCGCCGCCCGCGACCTCGTTCCGGGCGGTGCCCGGCCACGGCGTCGCGGCGGTGGTCGCCGGCCGCGAGGTGCGCGTGGGCAAGCCCGCCTGGATCGCCCCGCCCGGCGCGCCCGCCGACCTGCAGGTCGCCGCCGACCGGCTGGCCGGCGAGGGCAGGACCGTGATGCTGGTCGAGGTGGACGGGAACGTCGACGGGCTCGTCGCCGTGCGGGACACGCTGCGCCCGGAGGCGGCCGCGGCCGTCCAGGACCTCGAGGCGCTCGGCATCGACGTGATCATGCTGACCGGCGACGGGCCGCTCGCGGCGGCCGCCGTCGCGAGGGAGCTGGGCAT
>Ga0172371_10001287_pt1 | contig 39640 bp, 45 predicted proteins | sample Lak12m_FD_114543 | JGI IMG/M metagenome (GOLD analysis project Ga0172371, IMG submission 114543) | Freshwater microbial communities from Kabuno Bay, South-Kivu, Congo - kab_022012_12m | ecosystem: Environmental > Aquatic > Freshwater > Lake | place: Democratic Republic of the Congo: South-Kivu... | reverse complement strand
TTTCATTGGATGAATGTTTACATGAATTTAATGTTTTTCAGCAAAATTCAAGTCATAAAAGCATGGTTTTAAATTATGTTTTTTATAATTAATTATTTAATTTATTGAATTTTGTATTTTATCTGCCTCTGTTCACATATTTCAGGATCAAACACGCCAAATCCTTCAATTTCATCTGAATCCTGTACCGCCCCCATATGCCCATCACTGATCTGCATGACAGCAACACACGTTTATAATATTAAAATTTAAAAAATTAATTACTTATGCTTGAAATAATCGAATGCCATTCTAAATAAATCAAGTGGCACTTCGTGCACAAGATCTGGAATAATTAATATTTCACCGCCAGCTGCTTCAAAACCAATTTCATCTAGATAATTTATTACTAAATGAGCATCGACTCCTCCTCTCCATTTTCTATCTTTCTCACCGATTATTATTGTTTGTTCGCCAAAAACTGGTATATTTTTATAATCATCAGGTAATGTTTGAAGAGTTGGAGCTTCACTGGATGAAGCGATTGCTGGATTAAAGTGTAACCCCTTTAATTTATATTTGTTGCAAAGATGAAATCCAGGATAACCACCAGCTGAGTAACCAATGATCATCTCTATGTTTTTTTTTTCTATTATTTCTCTAAGATATGGAAAAATGTAATCTCCCTCGTACCAATAAACAGGTGGATATGTCAAATTATCTCCAAAACTAGTAAAAACTCTCATAAGATGTGGATTCTTAACAAATTCCATCAAGTTATTGTTATGATCTCTCATCGGGCAAGATCCTGTTATAAACATTATATTCATAAAACTATATATTAATTTTGAAATACAAAAATAGAGATAATTTTTTAAACTATAAAATTTTTTTCTTATATTTGCATTATGAAAAAAGTATCATTTGATTTTGATGACACACTTACTAATGAACATATCCAAAATTATGTCATAAATCTTATGAAAAATGGGTATGATATTCATATAGTTACATCTAGACCCCCAGATGGCCCAGATAAATGGTTTATTGATGGCAAACCAGCTATGATATGGGATAATTATGATTTGTTCCAACTAATAGAAATATTAGGAATTAAAAAAGAAAATATTCATTTTCTGGATTACTCTCCAAAATATCTTTTCTTTAAAGATAACGAAGATTTTATTTTTCATATTGACGACGATCATATAGAGGTAGAAGAGATAAATTATTTTACAGATGTCAAAGGTGTCTTGTTTGATGGTAATTGGAAAGAAAATTGTGATAGATTAATATAATGCAAACATTTTTACCATACGCTGATTTTGAATTATCAGCAAAAGTATTAGACTATAAAAGATTAAACTCTCAAAGAAGAGAAGCTAGATCTATTTTTAACATTTTACAAAAACTGAAGATCAATCCTAATGTTAAAATAGGATGGATGAATCATCCAGCTGTTAGAATGTGGGAAGCTTAAGTGATACAAAAACATTCAGAGTGATTTAATCTGATCATTCTTCTTCACCATAAGGATCTATTTTATCTATTTTTTTTTCTTGTTGAACTTTTTCATAATCACTTATATCAAATATGTTATTAAATTTTCTTTTTTGTTTTATATTTTTAGATATTTTTTGATATTTCTTTATGATTATTTTTTTGTATATCTGGATTTTCTTCTATATCTTTTTCTAGGACCCTTATTTTTTTATTCGCCTGTCATCGAATAATATTCATATCCATATTTTTCGAGGTTAGTTTTTTTGCTTTTTTTTTGATATCTTCGTTCTGGAAAACATTCTCAAATCCGTACTTTTTCAAATTTGTTAGTTTAATTTTTTCCCATTTACATGACTTACAATAATATTTATTTAATTGATCATTAGTTATTTTTTTGTAGTCACAGAATTTTATTTTTTTTCTGCCTTACATATATCACAAATAACATCAATCTTTAATTTAGAGTATTTTGGTAAATGATGTATATTTACATTTATTATGTCGCCAATTTTTATGTTTTTGTAATATTTTTTATAGTGAGAAATATTTTTATTTTGCATTTTAATATGCGTGTTGGTTGTTATTATCATTAGGATTTATGAAAAAAAAGACCCTCAAAAAGAGGGTCTTTAAGTTCATCGTTGATAATTGAATTATCAATTAGATAAGAACACCAGCTGGATCTGTGACAGCGATAGCCATGAATTGTTTTTCTGGGAAGAATCCAATATCGGCTACTGCATATCTTGAACGGATTAACATTCTTGGAGCCCAAGTGGCCTCGGAGATTAAGCTAATTGATTGAGCCATTAAGTAAGGAATGAAGATTAGACCTGGTTGATCTACACTATTTTTTCTACCTAAGTAGATATAGTTATCATCCCATCTCATGTATGGGTCAACATAGATTGCAATGCTACCAACATTACCCATTGGATAAAGTTGACCATTGGTGTTTAATTTACCAGCGTTAACTGGGTTTAGGATATAACCAGCGATATCTTGAATAACGGAAGCTAAGTTACCGTTTGTTACTAGATATTGAGCTGGACCAATTCTACCATCAGTTGCGATGAAGTTAGAAGCGTTATTGATTTTGGCAATAAGTTTTCTTTGAATTGAGTGAGTGGTTTCACCTTGTGGTGCAGTTCCTTCTAGATAGGTGTTGACGTTTAGATCAAATTTTGATGTTACACCATCAGCTGCTTTTGGGGCTGTGTAAGAAGATCTGTTTTGGAGAGCAAGATTCCTAATTTTACCAACAATCTCTTTGGAGATAACTTGAGTTAATTCGTTAATTAAAACGCCTTCAAGTTTTTGAACGATATCCATACCTGTAGAGGCTTTGATATCTTCAATTTGAGTTCTCTTCAATGTTGAAGAAATCTCAATGTCACCAACTTGGACTGATTTGGTAAATACGTCAGGACCGATTACACCTGGGTAGGTTTTTTCATCCTGATATCTTGTCATTGGTCCTTCCCAACCATTTTCCATATTTGATGTCCAGCCAGCGCTGAATCCTGGAATATGATCTTCGAGTAGTGATACTAACTCGATTGTGAAGGTTCCACCAGATAGAGTAACACCAGTTGTAGTTGCTCCAGTAGCTGTAGCAATACCTTGTGCTAAATATCCTGTGATAGCTCCAGTTTGTGGGAATGTGTTGAGAGTTGAATCCCAAATATTACCTGTTCCTGATGCATCTTGTGGAACTAATGATCCAACTGAGAATCCAGCTTGACGATAGATTCTAAACATTGGACGACCATCAATTCTGGAGAATCCTAAGAATTCCATCCAGTTTGTGTAGATAGTTGGGCCAGTTGTCATTAAAGCAACTGTTCCACCTGCTCCTAAATAGACCCATGTTCTTTGTGATAATCCACCAACTCTTTCAGTAATGCTCAATAATGTGAGTTGTAATTGAAGAGCTTGTTTTAACAATAAATCATTAGCTGCTGTGTCGGTAGCGACTTTGAAAACTAATGGTCTTTGTCTTGAATCTGCTGTTTCACGAATTCCATCTGCATAAGCATTGTCATACTTAAAGTCAACAAATAGAAGCTCAATTCTTGGAGAAGCTGTAGGTTTTACAGCTACTAAATCCAAACCAATTGTTTGAGCGGCAATCTTCATTGCGACTGGTAGAAGATTTTGAGCAACGTCTCCACTACCAAGTGTACCGCCTCCTTGCCAAGTTGAACCTGGAATTGTAGAGATAACTGGTGCTAAAACGTTTCCCATAGCGTTTTGATTCAATGTTGCATAGCCAACATTTTCATTCATCTGGTGCATCTCTGCGTACTCAGACATCCATTCTCTTTTGTCTTCATCAGTGACTTTGAGAGCGTCTAAGATGGGAGCCCATTTTTTTTGTGCTTTCACACTGTCTACTATAAAATTCATTTTTTTCTAATTTTTTTTAGTTATATATTTGATTTAAAAAGTCATTTTTTTCCATTTTGACATTCAATCAATTATATAATATTACTTTTGTAATCTTTTTAAATATGCTTCCAATTGAGTATCTGATAGCTTAGTATTATCGAAATTGCTATTTTTTTCTGTTAACAATTCTACTTTGCCACTGTTCTTTCTTGCATATTCATGAAGGTTTCTGCTATTCCAGAAACTTTCCATTTTATCCTCTGTTAGATTAGTATAAAATTGTGCACTACTTAAAATACTACCTTGTACTTCTGGACGTAAATTTTCCCAAATTGGTCTCAGATCGCCTGGGATACTGTCGATCAATTTCTCATTAAAACTTTTTTCGACCTTGCTTAATGCTTTGGTCATGATTTGTAGAACTTCTTTTTCTGTTGTGTAATTTCTGCTTTCGTTCGTTGCAACAATTACTTTTTCCTTATCGCCTTTTGAGAGGTTGTAGTATGCAGCTTTTTTAGCTTCAGTAAGGAATAGTAAGAAATGAGGTTCATCTTCTTTCGAGGCCTCACGTTTTTTGGACTCATTTATTTGTTTTCTGATTAATTTTTTTAATGTGTTTTCAGAATCAAAAATCTTATCACCAATTATTGATAATCTAGATTCTTGAATTTCTTGAACTTCACCAGTATCAGAGAATTTAACAACTGCGATTCCATTATCAGAATTTACAGCTAAAATTTCTCCTGATTTATCATCGTCAATTTTGACGACTTGACCAGGTGTGAATTCTACTGTTTCTTCATCATCCTGAATTTCTTCAGCGTTAACTCCTTCAATGTCGATATCTTCTTCATCTTCTGCTAATTCTTCATCACCTTGACCTTGTAAATATTGTACTTGGCCTTGTGCTTGAGATCCTTGAATTGGTTGGACATCTTCTTGACCTTCGATTTCCTCGATATCTTCTTGTCCACCATCTAGATCGTCTTCGTCATAATACTTAGCTACAGAATCTGTTTTGAAATTACCCATTCTTTCTTCTGGTGTTTCGATAGCTTCTTTTATCATATTACCTCCTTTGGAATTTAGTTTTTCGGTTATGTATTTACCATATTCGATATTTTTATCTAAAGCTTCAGCGATATAATTTTCATAAGCTATAGCGTCTGTTAGATTTTCTGCAATATATTCAGCATATTTAATACTATTGTCTAATTGCTCACTTATGTATTCAGCATATTTAATGCTATTATCAACATTCTCAGCGATATACTCAGAATATTTAATGTTGTTATCTACGTGTTCAGCAATATATTCAGCGTATTTGATGTTGTTATCAACATGCTCAGCAATATATTCAGCGTAAGCTATGTTTTTATCAAGATTTTCAGCTATATACTGTGAGTAGTCAATAGATTTATCTAAGTTCTCAGCAACATATTCAGAATATTTGATAGTGTTATCAACATTCTCAGCGATATATTCTGAGAAATCAATAGACTTATCTAATGTTTCTGCGATGTAGTTAGAATAATCAATTGATTTATCAACAGCTTCAGCTACATATTCGCTATAACCAATAGCTTTTTCGATGCTTTCTGCTAGATAATCATTGTGTTGTACAATTTTTTCTGTTTTTTCTCTAGTTCTTTCTAACTTTTCTTCTAGTTTTAAATTTGTTTTTTTAATTTTTTTGTTTTCTTGGACTAATATTTGCATCGTTTCTGCTAAATAGTCAAGATAAGAGGCTACTTTTTTGAACCCCTCGTTGAAGGTTTCATACTTTTCATACAAATTATTTAACTTTTGGGGATCAAAATTCCCACTTTTTAAAGTGTCACTAATTTCGCTTTTTGTTTTAGTAATCTCTTCTGTCAAATAATTAGAGTATTTTTCCATCTGTTCTCTTGTTATAAATTCATTTTTATCCATGTTGAACAAATCGTTTATTTTTGACTCGTCGGATATGTCATATATCCTAAAGTTAGCACTTTCATTAAACCCTAGTGATTCATTTAGTGTGCGGATTTCCATTTTAGCTGAGCTGAATCCTGGATCGGCTACAGCGTCATAAGTGAATAATTTTTTGATCGTTACTTCACCGTTGGATTCTGTTATACCAGCGGCTCTTGAAGAAACAAAAATTGGGCATCCATCATCTACTAAAGCTTGGGCTTCTTTGCCCCAGTGAGTATTAAGTAATTTAATTTCACCATCAACTCTATTTTTTTCTCTTACGAAAAAAGCTTTTTCAACAGTATGAGATACCCTAGATAGGCTTGTGTCAAATACATCGGGGTGATCAAACTCCCCATAAACGACACCCAGTGTTTTTTTCCTTTCGAGTAATTCGTCCAAATGTGGTAAGAATTTATCAGCATTATAAATCCTGTCATTGCGATTTTTAATTCCAAACTCAGTAAAGATACCGCCCAAAATATATTGTCTTTTACCAGACGGGGCAATAGATTCATTGATTTTTTCTAACCCATTTAGAGAATTCTCAACAATCAGAACATTCTTCATGTAATGGTACTTTTTTTTAGTATATATTAACAATAAAAACCCTATTTTTTCCATTTTGAAAATTAGGCGTTTATGCATAAAAAAACACTATCTCTCTGAGATAGTGTTTTTTATATAATTTTTTAATTTATTAAAAAGTAGCTTGACCACCTTGAGTTTGAGTAGCTTGACCACCGCCTTGAGCCCCCAATTGAGCACCGCCTTGAGCCCCCAATTGAGCACCGCCTTGGGCTCCAAACTGACCGCCTTGGGCTCCAAATTCTCCACCTTGAGCAAATTCGCCGCCTCCGCCGCCTCCGCCGAATTCGCCGCCTCCGCCGCCTCCGCCGAATTCGCCGCCTCCGAATTGAGCTCCTCCACCACCGAATTCACCGCCTCCGAATCCTCCACCACCGCCTGGGAATCCACCTTGAGCTTCTGGTCCGCCAGCTCCTCCCATTCTTTTACGTTCTAGCATTTTATATTTCTCGTTTTCTTCAATATCAGCGTCTGTAAATTTCATAATATGTCTTACTATCCATTCTATGCTGAGATATGATTTTCCTTCGGCGTCCATTAAAGACGAGCTTAGAGTTTGAGCTATTGATGCTCTTTCACTTATATTCTTTAAATGTCTCCACTCTTCAAATAATGTATCAGAAATAAAATCAAGTCTAATAGCATCGTTAAAAATGATATCATCCTTTAATTCTGGAAAATCTAACACCATTTGAATTTTCAAAGGTTTTAGTACTATTTCCTTAAATATTGTTCTAATTCTGTTTATGTAATTCTTAAATTTAACTTCATCTCTTGTTATGGTTGCGTTAGAATCATAAGCATATCCACCACCACCATTTTCTTCATCAAATCTTTGGAAAGGTAATTTACTAGCTCTTTTTAATATCTTATAGAACCATTGTAGAACAATATCCTCATTTAAATTAACCTGGGTTGGTTGTTCGATAGACATATTTGGTGTACCAGCATTACCTTCAGGAAACCAGAAATCTTTACTGAATGGAATATTAGTACTGCCATTTATGGACACTGTCCCCATTCTTTCATCCCATTGAACGTCATCGTGATATTCACTCATCAATTCATAAATTTGTTGTTCGGCTTGAGTTCTAGTTAATCCTCCAACTGGTATTATAAATTTTTTATAAATTGATGCTTGATTAATATTATATAATAATCTCGCTTGCTCAATCATTTTTAATTGGTTATAAGGTCTAATTAAATTTTCAACATAAGATGTTTCACCATATTCATTATTATTGGAATATGATATGTAAATAATTTGAGAATCCAGTAAAATTTTTCTCAATTGGGGATTGTCTGGATGTTGAATCCAAATCATTGTATTTGTATTTGGATCTGTGGCCACAATTAATGTTATAGGATCTAATGGAGCTAGATCTATTATATTTTTTTGTTTATCATCGTATATTATTTCATAAGAAATATAACCATCGATTAAAAGATTTTTAAGATATTGCCAAGCTATTTGACCTTCATTAAAATTAAATGTGTTTATTAATTTTGTGAAAGTTTCTTGATATTTTTGTCTTATTGTTTGATCATAACTATTTGGGAGATCTTTAACATGACAAAATCTATTGTTGTCATCGTATATTATACATTCATCAGCGATTTGTGTGATAAAATCTTTCATCTCATCTTTTATACTATATTGTCTTAGAATTTTTCTTTTATCTAGATAAGTTCTATCTAAATACGCAATCGATTTTTTATCAAGAAAACGAGCTATAGTTTTCTTTGTAAATAAATCATACATATTTGAACTATTTGGTTGGTAAAGAACATCTGTGGTTTCTTCGTGTACTCCTATAGCATAAGAATTTCTAATTCTCATGTCATTATATTCTAAATTTCCAAACATAGTAGAGAGACCCCTTAGTATCTTATTGAACAATCCAAAATTCGTTGAATTTGTTTGGTTCCTTCTATATCTGTCGTAAGTAGCCATTTTTTATTTCAATTTCTTTTTGTTATATATTAAATATTTCTGTCCGAAATGTCATTCAATATTTTGATATAATTTATACTTATTTTCTATTAATTTTAATCTTTGATAATAATCTTTAATGTCATTGTCATAATCTTTAACATTTTGTTCGTAAAGATCAAGAATTTCTTGTAACTTTAATTTCTCTAATTCTATATCTGAGTCTTTAATAGCTTCCATCATAATTTTACTGTTTACTATTTTTGTGTCTATAAAAAGAAATCTTGGTAAAAGACAAGTTGATATTCCATATATTTCTGCTTGACCTCTTTCCATTCCAACTATTTTAGAATAATCAAATCCAGTTATAGCAAAATTAAATCCACCATTATCTTTTAATGTTTTATAAATAGATTCAAAATTTACCTTTAACGGCACTTCGCCATTCACACTATCCCCTCTTTCGTTAATAGAATTATTTTTTATTATCGTAGGCATAAGCATTTTAAATATCTTGTCCATATAAGCTATTTTATATCTGTATGGAAGATAATCAAAGTTCACCGCATATATTATTCTTTTTTGTAATTCAGCGTTATATCTGTCATCTATAACAAAAATTGGACACCATAATTTGTTGCCATTATAATTGTATCTAATTAAATAGAACTTCCCCTTTGTTATAGAATTTCTTAGAGTTCTTCTTAACTCTAATGTTTGGTTTTTTATCATCCCGAATATGTCATCAGTAGATTCGGTAACAATTCTTTTCATATTTTCATTATACTGCCATATTAAAGATTGACAATATGATGCTAATGATTCGTTACCTTTATAATTTTCCATTTATTAAAATAATTTTACTTGAGTATTTTCAAAATATCTTTCTGTCATGAGAACAAAATCAACGCCAATTTTATCACAGTGTTTTTTTGCAGCTTTCCACTTAGCTAGATTTCTAATATACATTTTCATTCTATATTCATGGTTTTCTAATGATTTTGCAGTGTTTCTTTTTGGTGACTCTGGTGGAATGGTCTCCTTATAAGGTTTTATCTCAATAACTGTTTTTGTTATAGTGCCATCTAATTTTTGGATTTCGGCGTAAGCATCAGGATGATATCTGCATGTGGTCCATCTTTCATTTTCCATTATTTCATAAGGTATCGTTATACCTTCAACATTCCAATGAAGAACTCTAGGATTATTATCTAGGAAAAAGTATAATTTATATTCCCAAGAAGATCTAAACCATATGCAAGTAGGATCACCTAGATATTTTGACGGATATGTTAGATTATATTGTCCTTGAACATATTTATCTTTCCCATCAGCCCTCTTAGGCGAATTAGGTCTAGCTCGATAACCCATTATCGTTTAATTTTCTTTTTAAATTCAACCATTTGTTCAAGTTGTCTTTTCTCCATAGTGGTTCCTTCTCTTCTCTACATTTACTACAAATTTTAATCATTTCTTTCTTTGTCTTTTTTGATTAAATCAATTATATATTGTGTCATGGTGGTGTAATTATCTTTGGATTTTTTTAAAAGATAATCATATAACTCCTTATGAATTCTGAAATTAAATAAAATTTTTTTATTCTTTTCCATCTTTATATTTACTTTATCTTTACATTATATATAAATAAAAAAGGTCAAATTTTTCTAAAATGACCTTTTTTTATTTTTATATATTATGAAAACCATCGCCATCGTTACTGGAATCTAAGCTTATCATCGTAACTCTTTCGCAATTTGTTTTTTTTTGTGTTAATTCGTTATATCCAGCAGCCATTCCACGTTTGAATATCTCTGAAAAATATGGTAGAGCCAATCTATATTTTTTCTCATTAAAATTCATCCATTTTTGAAACATAAATAGAAGACCAGATTGTAAGCAGTCATCTTTGTCATCTTGTGTTTTATACATATGTCTCTTTTTACGTATCATATTTTCTCCGATTAATATAAGCATTCTTTCAGCTTTTTTGGTTAGGAACCCTTTTCCTTTTGATAGAACAATTTCGTAGTACAATTCATCGTCGTCTAAATAATTAGCCATGTTAAAAAATTATTTTTGAAAAAATTTTTAATTTTTTATTTTTTAATTAAATTCGTAACTTGGGATAGAAGTGCTCTGATTTTTGTGAATGCCTAATAATCAATATTTTGCTAACTATCTAAAAATTAATGCTTATAATGTCCTAATAATCAATTGGAAGTTATATGTTAATATTATCACAAAGTTTGATTTTTTTATTTATATTTAATAAAAATCCCATACTAATTAAAGCATGGGATTTTTAACTAAAAATAAAATAAATTATTTAACTAAAGTCTTCTTAAATTGAACTCTTTTGTTTTTTGCTTCGTTTAACTCTCTGTATAAATTGTGTCTATGTACTAAAAGATTATCGAAGGTTAATTTAAGATCTTTGTCAATGTTTAATAATTCTTGTTCATTCTTTAATTCATCGATAGCTTCATTAACATCTTTAATTTTTAATTCAATAGATTTTTCTTTATCTTCTAAAGTTTTTAATTGTTTCATTTCCTTAGATAATTTATTTTCAAAGAAATGTGTTAAGTCATAATCCAACTCTTTCTTGATATCATTGATAAGCTCGTTAACTGATTCATAAGCGTAAAATGAATTACCTGTACGAATATCTCTATTATAACAATACATTTTATCTTTGTAATTGAAAACATAAGATTCTAAATAAGGATTTAAAATATTAGTAACTTTAAGAGCTATGTCCAATTCCACTAGATTGTTAAGATTTTCCATTAATGTGTTGATTAACATAAAATAATCTCTCTTAAGATAAGGAATAATAGGTGAATTGAAAACATTTTCAAGAGTAGTTTCTGGATCCAATTTTTCTTCATTTATAAATAAAGCTTTGTCGTTCTTTGTAGATAAGCTAACCATGACATTTTCGTCAATTTTAAATGATACTTTATCATCTTCTATGCTAGAAAGTTTCATACACTGCTCAAGAATTCTAATTTCTTTAATTTTATCATCATCCTCTATAAAATCTTCAGCTAGAACTTGTTTGATTTCACTTTCATCTATTATAAACCATCTATCTGCGATATATGCCATATATCCATTTTCTACTTTTTCTACTATTGTGTAGATTTTTTCTCCTTTTCCTGAATTAGACATATTTTGTCTTTCAAGTGGAGATTTCGTTAAATTGAATACGAATCTTTTAATTTCTGGAACCCAGTCATACATACGCAATTCATTGAGGATGCTTTCCATTCTAGCATCATCGTTGTCTTTGTTAATAATTTCTAATATAACATTTAAAGGCTGACGATATAACATTCCTTGATTTTCTCTTTCTACTCTTTTGTATAAATCTTTCAATTCATAAACTAAAGGATAAGATTTGATTTCAGAATCTAGGCTCTCTAGAAATCTTTTTACATCAGTGTCATAAGTGTACTTTAAAAGTCTCTCATTAACAGCTTTAACAAGTTCTTTCTCTGAAAAATTATCATAATTGATAATAAATCCTTCGACAAGGCTCGAGATATCAGTTTGATCAAAAGTCAATCTGTTTTTAAAGTTAAATAATTCTAATTTTAAGTTTTTCATATCTGTTTATTTTTTTTTTATTTTTTAATTAAAAGTTGATTTACCATCTCCCCAATCTGGAGGATAATCTCTATCTTTCTTGATGATCACATTATGTTTTATAGGTTGTCTTTGATGGTGACGTTCTCTTCTATGATCATATTCTAATTCCTCAATCTCCATTTGAATATACTTGTCATCAAGTTCCATTTCTTTAAGTTCTTCTGCCATCTTTTTGAGTTTTGAAATTTTTTCTTTTATTGTATAAATAGCTTCTTCATTTAGAGAATTTTTTTCTTTTATGATATCTAAACCAACATCAGTTCTTTTTGTTGATTTTTGTTCAGCTGGTTTTCAAATACTATCAAAATCATCAAATCCCAAAAGATTATTTAATTTTTTATCTATCCCTTCATCATTAAAAACATTCAAACCTGGTTCGTTTGATTCTTTAATTCTTCTTATTTCTTCTGATTTTCTCCCTTTGAATAATCTATGTTCGTTTAAATGACTCATAGTTTTTTTTATTTTTTATATCTTTTACATTTCGTAATTTTTAGATACAATTCAAAAATATATATTAACAAAAAAAAATGGATTTTTTCCAATCTGAGTGTTATGACATATAATCGTCTATGTCAGAAAAAGATATTTCTTCAACGTAATCATATTCATCTCTGGACATATCCATTATATCATCTATATATAATTTATTAGAATAAGAACATTCTAATTCATATGGATCTTTTCCCATAATGACGTACAAAACCCAATCAAATTCTTTTACAGATTTGACAACACATTTATTTTCATCATCTTCTATGAAAATATAATAGATATCTTTATCACTCATATAGATCAGTTTTTGATCTATACATATTTAAGAAATCCGTTTCTATTTTATTTTTGGAACAATATAATTAAGCGTAATAACAAAACCTTCACCGTTCTTCTTAACACTATATTGATTGAATTTATAATTTTTCCAATCAGTGTTGTTTAGGTATTTAATTACATTCATAACACACTTTCTATCGAGATCGTGTTTATAATATAATTTCAAACTCTTATCGTAACGATCGTGCTCTGTTTTAATTATATTGTCTGCTACTCCCATGAACTTGGGCTCATAACAATCCATATTTTAACTATTTTTTTAGGTAAGATTTTTATTATTCTCTATCTATTTTCGAGTACCCACCACCAGCGCTGTCTAATCTTATTCTTGGATGTCCTTTTATATAGTTTCCAGCATTACTACCCAATCTACCAGTCGATGGGGTGTAGTACGATAATGTGTCTAATGATGGATATTGTTTGTATTTAGCTGGATTTAAAACTATAGCCACCGAGCTATTTATTACTTTACCGTCTTCAACATAAGACACGTCATTCATTATTTGTCTATTTTTATATAACCATCCTCTTTCTGCAGCATAATTTTTATACAATTCTTCATCTGAATCGTTTACTGTATAAATTCTATCTAAGTAAACTTTTCCGATTGGTTTCCTTAACCCCATCCATACCAAAGCTCTACCTTTTATTTTATCAGGATATTTATCACTCATTAAAACCAATAATTTACATTTTTCTGGATTTTCCACATAAATATTTAAAAATGGCTGAGATTCTTTGTTATTCATACAAGAATTATTTATGTCTCCTCTATTCTTTTCTTCATAATTATCAACTAAATAATACTTCCTTATATCTTCACCGTCAACTAATCTGAAATTAGATACACTTTCACTCATTTTAGCTTTAAAAGCGTTGACAAATTGTTCGACTTGAGCGTTACTAAAAGTATTTGGGAACAATCTATTAACAACTCTCCCCACTGCCATCTCTTGTCTGCTTTTGGCTGTCCAGTTTGGATCATGTATATTTCCAACTTCTACTTTTGCTGATGGTAAAAAAGATATTCTATCTATCTTATTTTTGTCTCCACTAGTACAGTCCAAATATGTTATATCATATTCTTTCTTTTCTGTCTCTGCTAGTAAAATAGCATTAGATATTGGATCGTTAATATGTTTTAATATTTTTTCTAGCTTTTGAGATATAAAAAATTGGATGTTTGTTGATTCATTTAGAAATCCTGTGTAATTATATATTGCCATTTTTAAATAGTTTAATTTGATTCTCTAAGTTTTTTAAATCCACCATTTGTTTTTTGTAATTGTAATCTAAGCATGATTTCACCAGTGTTTGGATTTTTAGCTGGTCTTCCTCTTGATGTTGATATTCTACCAGTGTTTGGTGTATAGAAACATAAAGTATCTATATACGGATATTTTTTGAAGAGACCATGCTTAGCTAGTCTTGTTGTTATTGGTTTTTCAATAACTTTACCGTTAAAAACAAATGTTATACAATCTTTAACTTGATGTAATTTATAGCACCATCCATTCTTTTTGGCGTAATCTATAAATATATTCACATCAGATTCGTTTGTGTAATAAATTCTATCTAATAAAGTTCCTTTTGTTGGATTTGCTGGATCATCAACAACAAAAACATTATACCATATTAGAGCTCTCGCTACTAATTCCCCCTTTTTATTTAACATTATCAGTAATTTAACACTGTCAGGATTTTCCACGTAGATATCAAAGAAGTCTTGTTTTTCTGGTTGTTTCAAGCAAGATTTCATCAAAACCGTTCTAGGATCTGGTTCTCCATCTGGTGGTTTTTCTGTTATTCCTGGTGTTGGGTTATAATATGTTTTCACATGATAATATTTTCTTAATTCTTCACCATCTACTATTTTTAGAGTGTAATTGTCAACATCTAATTTACTTTTAAATTGATGAACAAAATTTTCTAGTTCTTTCGAACCAGCATATTTAGGAAGTGTTCTAGCGACAAGAGTCCCTATTCTCATTAGTTGTCTGCCATATGGTCCCCATAAAGGACTATCTGGTGTTGGATATTCTAAATCGTCTTCTGTGATTCCCTTTATTCTACTTAACCTATTTACTGGTAAAACACTAACTGTTTCTATATCTTCTGTCAAGTCGATATAAGAAAAAGCGAATTTTTCATTACTAGAAGCCAGATTCAACAAATCTTTGGCTATTGGAGATGATAATGTCTTTAAAAGAGATGATAATTCTTCGGAAAAGAATATTTCTAGCTCTTTTAAATTTATTTCATTTTCAAATAAATAATCTTTATATTTTTTGATATCCACAACAAATATTTATTTTTTAATCAACGTTCTGATAAGATCCATCACCAGACTCCAATTTTATTCTTTTTGTGCCATCAACTGGATTTCCTGCATCTGAAGCCAATCTACCAGTTTTTGCATTATAATATTTTAATGTATCCATATAAGGATATTTTTTATATTCTTTTGGATTTAATCTAATAGCAATTGATTTTTGAATTCTTTTACCATCTTCCATGTAAGAAGCATCATGCGCACTTTGACTATATTTAAAAATCCACCCTTGTTCCACGGCATATTTTTTAAACATTTCTTCGTCTGATTGCTTCACTGTATATATTCTATCCATAAAAGTCTTGTCTGTTGGTTTTCTTAATCCAAACCAAACCAGAGCTCTTCCCAATAATTTGTTGTTACCGTCTATTAATACTAACATGCCACAATTTGTATTCTCTACGTATAAATCAAAGAATGGTTGGCAGTTTCTACCACCCTCATCTTTACCATATCTCATACATGATCCATTTAAAACTCCATCATCATGCACATAATTTTTACCATCATACCAATATCTAATCTCTTCTCCTTTAACTATTTTAAAATTATTATAGATATATATTGAATCAATTTCAGCTTTGTACGCGTTAACAAATTTATTAACAGCCATGTCAGTAAAATCATCAAACAAATAATTTATCATTTTTCCAATACCGACCTCTTGTCTTCCAGCTCCTTCCCACATAGGGCATGTTGGAGCTGGCTGTTTATCAGCTTCTTCTTGATCTTTAAATTCCATAGATCTCCAGGCTCTAGCGGCTGGCATAAAAGAAACTAGATCGTGTTTTCCTTTAACTATATCGAAATATGATCTTTCGAACAGATCTCCTGATTTCGATAATCCGATTATTCTATTTGCTACTGTTTTTACTTGATAATCCCCAACCTGCATTAGTTTTCCTAAAATTTTTATTAATTTTTCTGATATGAAAATTTTCATCATTTTCTTTTCTCTAACTGGTTTATTTGGTTCTGCCATTATTTTATTTTTTATTTTAATATACTCTGGTGTATCCACCATTTTGGTTTCTTAGATTGTATCTAGGGAAAGTTCTAGTCGGATCTTTTGGATCCCTAGCTGGATTTCCAGCTGTCGAAGACAATCTTCCTGTTGTTGGAGTAAAATATTGCATAGTATCCATGTAAGGATATTGTCCATAATCTTTAGGTTTTACTCTTGTCGTTACAGACGCTGTTTTTATTACTCCATTCATATAGTAAGAATTACCATCTTTATATAACCATCCATTATCTATAGCATATTTTCTAAATAAAGCTGGAACTTGTGAATATCCATCAACATAATATATTTTATCCATCAAAGTATACGGATCCTTATTTTCTTTTGTGTCACCACTTGGTTTTAATAAATTATTCCAAACTAAAGCTCTACCGAGTGCCTTATTTCCTCTTTCATTTAAATATATCAATAAACCACATTTTTCTGGATTTTCTACGTATATGTTGAAGAAAGGAGAACACATAGATCCTTTCATACAAGAGCTTATAGAGCCATCATACATTCCAGAATAATACCATTTACGTATATCTTCTCCTCTAACTATTTTAAATCTTTTATCGCCTATTTTTTTAGCGTCTATTTCAGGTCTGTACCTATTATAGAAACTATCTATATCCATGTTTGTAAATTCACCAGGAAATAATTTATTGATTACTTTTCCCCAGTTCATTCCTTGTCTTAGTCTACTAGAATACGGATCTTCTCTGGTGCCTAACTTCTCAATTCTCCCGACTGGCATAAATGTGACATTTTTACTATCATCTGGATCAGAATCTAAATAAGTAACATCAGTTTCTAGATCCTTACCAATATTATTAATAATTTTACTAGCTACATTATTTGTTATGATCCTATTTAAAACATCATATAGCTTATCAGATACATATAATTTGGTAATATTAGCATCAGCTTCTTGTAAAAATCGATTAAAGTTCTTCATCAAAAAATCTATAAATTTTTATTATATATTAATATTTTTTTTTATTTTTTTTTCTATTCAAATTTAATCCAGAAAGGAATCGGCATAGAATCTAGTCTTGTAAATTGATACTGTAGTATTTTGTAAGTCGTTGCCCAAGCGTGAATTATTCCAAAATTAATACCAGCTGGGCCAGTGCCAACTTCACGTGTTACTAAGTATCCTAAAGATCCTTGAATCCAATTTGACCCCTCGTCAATACTGAATAAACAATTACCATAACTAGCTGGATAACCTAATGATAAGTATTTCAGTGATTCACTACTTGGAGTCATTAGAAAATGCTTCTCCCCCCTACCATCTACTAATTTACCATTTATTGGAGCTTTTTCATTTGGAGTCGTAGATGCGTTTTTATAAAAATAATCGCCAGTGTAATTAATAGGCCAGTTGTAATAAAAATAACTAGCTGGTTGAAAAGCACTTTTTAAAACCCATAAAAATGGGAAATAAGCTGTTGCTGTAGCAGTAGCGCTTATTTCATATGATGGAGATCCGCAATTTTGACTGACTGTTTGTATCATAGACCAAGAAGAAGGGTTATTTGCTTCTGGTAAGAAATTAACTTGAATAGCAGGATTTAATGTGCTATATGTTTGTTGATATCCATCCCACATTTTAATGGGGTTTGTCACTGGCGGTTGACTACTTTGATTTAATTCACCTTCATCAAATATTATTTCATCATTTTGCGTTGTTTCTCCTGATACTACCAGATTGTTTTCTGTTCCTATTTCATATCCTACTTTATATACACTATTATTATTCATTATATAACATGTGATGGTTGGTAAAACTACAACTCCAGTGGTTGTCGCTTCAAAAGGTTTAACGGTATAATCTGACATTGATAAACCAACGCTGTTCCTAGCAAAAGATCTCACATAATAATGAGTATTGGCCGTCAATCCAGTAACAGTATCAGTAAATGTGTAATCTGGTTTTAAAGCGTCTAATGATGTGCACCAGATAATATTTGGAGACGGTCCATAATCTGGTGGTAAAACCTCAGATAAAATAAACCCTATCTGAGTTATTGATAATCCCCCAGTGTTTATTATTTTTCCATATATTTCTAAACTTCTATAATCTGGCATATATTTATATATTTTTTATAACGCTATAATAAGTTCTAATATCACAGTAGGAGCAATCTTTGTTTCAAATGACACATTAGTTCCATAAGAAGTGCCAACTGAGTTAGTAGCATATGCTCTAGCATAATATGTTGTTCCTGGTGTCAGCCCTGTAATATTACCCTCAAATATTCCAGTTGTTCCAAATACAATTATCTTATCGTCAGCTATAGTAGGATCTACTGTTGTATTCCAACAAATACCCCTTTCTGTAATAGACGCGTTACCATTTGAAGTAACATCACCGTGGCCAATAGCTGTAGTATCATAAATATTATCAACACCAGTTGTTAATACTGTTGGAGCCGTAGGTGTCACACCAGGAGTGGTAAATGTTTTAACGTTACTATATGATGTCCCTTCAGCATTTGTAGCATAAGCTACATAATAGTATGTGGTTGATATTGTTAATGATCCAGACGTGTCACCAGTAAAGAATCCATAATCTGTAATAGTATCTGGAGAAATAACTTGCACGGCTGTTCCAGGAACAGGAGGTGGTTTTGTGAATATTGTAGTATCATACCAGAATCCACACTCTGTAATAGTACTTCCATTATCATTAGCCCAACCTTTGAATGTTGCGTCAGTTGATATAACATTATCTGGTGGTTGATAAGCAACAACACTTGGGGCAGATGGTCCAGATCCAACAGTAGTTGTGAAATCATATATATCTCCATAAGTTACTCCAGTTTTATTTCTAGCGTAAGCTCTAAAATAATATTTAGCGTTTGAAGATAGTCCATCCAATAATATTGAAAATGATCCCATAGATCCACCATCGCTCACTCTGTTGTTTGTAGTACTTCCAGTTGTTAAATCAATCCATGTTACTCCCCAACAAATCCCTCGATCTAGTATTGTTCCACCACCATTGTTCGTTACTCTACCGTTGCCATAAGCGCTTATATCTGTTATGGTAGTTGCGCTATTTGTTACAACAGTAGGTAAACTAACTGGAACAAATAAAGATTTTGTCAATAATTCTCCTTCTTCTGTGTTTGTAGATAAATACCCGTATTCAAATATACCATCTAACCACAACCCATTATAGAAATGACCATCTTTAAAAGTGCCATTCATCCAAAGACCATTGAACCAATCTCCACTATTCCAAATACAATTTATATAATTAGTTGATCCTGTGTTTGTATTCCATACACCACCATACCATTGAGAGTTTGTAAAATTACCATTTCTAAAATGTCCACCAAACCATTTACCGCCATTAAAATTACCAGAAAACCATTGTGATATTTTATTATTTAAACTAGGTAAAGTATTACCACTGGCATCTAGATTTAATCCAGAATGGAATTCACCATTAGCAAATATACCATCATCCCATCTATTGTAATCATTTAACACCCCAGTACTATCCGTTCCAAATCTACTTTTAATAGATGAATTTATTTGATCAAATATACCAGTTTTCCAATTTCCTTGCTCGAAATCACCACCATACCAATGACCGTTGTACCAAACATATTGACTAAATGTTCCATTATAAAATTTACCATTTAACCAATAAGAGTTCGTCATATCACCGTCATAAAAAATCCCATCCATCCAAACAGAATTTTTAAATACCCCATCATGAAATTTTCCATTTTGCCAATAAGCTGTAGTGAAAGTTCTTCCTATTAAACTTCCATATGTCATATTAGATACATCTCTATCATACCCAAAAGTGCCATTATAAAAATCACCTTGTATCCATAACCCACTTCTAAATTCAGAATATTTCTTATCATTTTCTATAATAACAAGACCTCTAGATAATGCCATCACATTATCTATTAGATAAGAGTACCATTTTCCATTTTTCCAAACCCCATCGTGCCATATACCTGAATACCATGTTCCTCCTTCCCATTCTCCACATACCCATTCACCATAATACCAAACCAACCCATTCTCATTTTCACCAACTATACAATTTTTAACACTAGCATTCAAAAACCAATTATATCTGATTTTTAAAATTTCTATAGTTAAATTGTCAGTTAAAAGAATGTTGTCAGCATTCTTGTTAGTATCTACTATTTGTACTTTAAACATATATTTTATATATTAATTTTAAGTGTTGTAATTCAAAGACCATCCTTTAAATATCAAGTTATTTCTAGCTTCTAATGAATAAACTGATGGTGTTCCATTATTTGTTCCAGTTGTATCTATAGTGCCGTTGAAAAGAGGTATCATATCAGATGTGTTATATAAATCATCTATATAATTATTATATATGTAATTATTTTTTAATATTATATTATTTAAATATATCATACCTTCAATATTTAATTGCGATAATAAGTTATCAGATAAATCTAAATAAGATAATTTTTTCAAATTATTTAAAGATGCCGATACCAATCCACCGACAGTAGTACCTGATGGATTTATAAACATTCTTGTTATTTTATTTAAATCGCCAAAAACATTTACACTATATTTACCAGATGTCGCATAATAATTCTGAACAACTGTATCACCAGATATAAGTAATGTCGGAGTGTATCCATCATCAAAATCAAACGTTAAGTTTGTTGGATACGTTGATGTTAAAGTTATTGTTAAATAACCAGAACTATAGTTAGAATCAAATACGATATTAAAAGAATCAACAGGGACTCCATCATCATTATCAAAAGTAGATATCATATTATCGATTAGTATAGGAACTGGTATTTTTGTAAGTTTATCTATTCCTACATCTAATAATTCTATCGGTTTAAATGTTAATTTTGGATCCATTTTTAAAAATTATATTCTATTGTTTTTGAAGTCTCTATTTCAGACTCAATTCCACCAACCAAGAAAGCATATATGTTGTAAGATATGTTCCAATGACTGAATTCCGGATAATTACCACTAGATTGGACATTTATGCTAGCGTAAGTTGTATATGTAGTGGGCGTTCCATCAATTAATATTGAAGTAACATGACCATAACTCGATGGTGATGCAAAATATATTAAATTATCAGATCCTGTTGCAAATGTGTATATTCTTGATATTGTGGTTGCTGACACTTGGATTATTTTTTCCATAGGCTCTGTAGTATAATAAGGTGAAATATTACCAACATAAAAATCACCAGAACTACACCAAGTAGTTAATGTTGGCGTAGTTGGAATAGATGGCGTGCTAGGCGTTCTATTACATGTTAAATATGGATATACAGCATTTATTCTTGTGCTTCCACTTATAATAGCTGAAGGAACCCCACAAGATTCTAATGATACAAAATATCTTATAAAACTACTATCTCCACTAACTGGAAGATAATATGTTGGAGACTCACTGTTATGATATGATGTTACTCCGCTACCCCAAGACATAACACTAAATGGTTGAGAGATCAATGTTTCTCCACTAGTTGTAGCACCAGACCATAATGTTTTAATAGGAACACTATTATTTGTTATAGATATACTTGTTATTATTTCATAAATTCCACCTATTTCATAAGCTGTAGAATCTTCAGACACATAAGAAGATTCGCTAGTTAATGTTTGTGTTATAATAGCGTCATTAGGAGCATAATTATTGAATGAATTTTCATTAGAATATCCAACACCCTCAGAGTTGATAGCGAAGGATTTCATATAATAAATTGAATTCTCTGTTAATCCAGTTAAAGATGTTGTCCAAGATCCTGTACCACCTGATACATCATACCATGTGGTACTACCAATTGATACTCCAGATGATATTTCATAACATACACCACGTGATGTAACTACTGCCCCACCATCCCAAACAATTGTTGAATAAGCATCAGCTGTTGTGCCTGTTATATTACTAAATGTTGGTGATGTTAAATCGAACACTGGTATTTGATTTGCTGAAGTTGTTGTAAATTCTGTTGTGGTGCCAGTGCTATATGTTGTTCCAAATTCGTTTGTGGCATATGATCTAACATAATAATATGTACTAGATGTTAATCCAGTTACAGATGTTTGCCATGAACTATCACCAATTCCACCGTACCAACCAGGTATAGTTGGTGAAGGAGATGTAGATATTGCTATACCTTTCGTAGTAACCTGAGAACCACCGTCATATATTACATCACCGAGTAATGTAGCTCCTGTCGATTCAGTATATACTAAATTAAGAGAAACTGTAGGTGTGTACAAAGTAGTAAATCCTGATGTTGATGTGTATCCGGTTCCAAAACTATTAGCGGCGGCCCCCATCAACGAATAAGTTAAACCTGATGTTAATCCAGTTATCGATGATGTCCAAGCTGCATCTCCAGTTCCGCCAGAAACATATGTGTCGTAGATAGTTACAGTAGAGCCCGTTGAATAATATAATCCCTTTAGATCAATTGTATCTCCACCATTAGAAGATATGCTCAATGATGCTGTAACTCCAGTGTGCGATAGTAGAGATAAACCATTTATCAATACAATTGGAGCAACAGGGATACTAGGTGTAGTAATTGTCAATGTGTTTCCATATGATGTAAAGAACGAATTGACACAATAGGCTCTTACATAGTAAGTATAATAAGATGTTAATCCTGTTAATGTTTCGTTAAATAATCCAAAGTCTATTGGAACATGTGTTTGACAAGTATCTGCTGTTGTTGGTGGATATGTGTTGCTATAACATATGCCCATTTCTGTTACTGATTCTTCATCATCACTTATTAGATTGCCATAAACATTGACACTATTATATGTTAAACTATCATATCCATATGTCTCAACAACAGGTGGTTGATTTTCTAACGTTGTTGTATTTAATGTCGCCCCATATGTTGTACCACAGACGTTCATAGCAAACGCTCTATATGAATAAACTGTTTCGTAAGTTAATCCTGTTATAATGGATGAGAAACCACCAGCTAATCCATTCTCTGGTGATATTGTTATGTAATCTGTCGTTCCAGTATCTGGCGTTGAAGTGGTGCCTGTCATATAAGCAAAACCTCTAAGTTGTATTGGATTCCATCCAGTATCTAATACAGTACCATAAACTGTCATTTGATGAGTATCTGGTGTTACGCTATCTGTAGTTACAGTGGCTCCAGTATAAACAGGAGGACCTGTCATAAATGAGTAAACGTCACCATATGACAGCCCTTGACTGTTAATTGCGTAAGCTCTGTAGTAATAGTTACTGAAAGGGTAAAGACCAACAACGTTAACTAAAAAAGTGCCAACACCAGTACCTACCGTTGTTGCTGATACTGACAAAGTATAATAATCTGGATATGGAGATAAATCATACGCTACTCCTCTTCCATTTATATTTGATCCACCCTCTTCCATAACCTCACCAGCTAATATCGCATAAGTGCTACCTGTTACTACTAATGGATTAGTTACTACAGTTGGTAATCTAGAAACACCACCATTTGAATAGTTTTCTGGATCATATAATTTCAATACAAATTTATGTTGAGCGTCTTGTGTTAACAAAGCTGTCACACTATCTATTATATTGATATCCTCACCAATAAAATCAGCGTAAGCGTTGCATATATTCCTACGAATAGCATCATCTCTCACTCTATAATAGACACTACTATCATTCTTATATACATAGTATAATATGTCTGATATACTCTTAAGGTCATAAATTGTATCTATGGAATCAATTGTAAGACCAGAATTTGACTTGTATGTTTCTATTACAAAATATTCATTATCCACTAGATCTACTATTAAGCTCTTATATTTAACATAGTTATATACTATATCTACAAATGTATTTTTTCTGAAATAATTTGTAAAGCTAGATGTTCTAGGTGTGATTTTCATCAAAGTTCCTTTTGTGTCACCATCAGTTGATGGATAAACACTAGGATTTGGTCTACTATCATAATATGTAATATCAAAAGCTGAACTAGCTAATGAAAAATTAGTTAAGAAAGTATATCCAGTTGTGAAAATAGAATTTATTAAATTTAAATGTGAATATAATTTATATTTTATATAATGATTTTGAGTAGTAAAACTTTTCGTTGTAGTTGTTGAACCACTAAATACGAAACTAAACCCATCATAATCGAAGTATTTATTCAAATAATATTCCTTTGGCGTTAAATATCCAGAACTAATGTTAAAATATTTAGAATAAAAAGAGTCCAACATTGTTTGAGATGATGTTGATGGTATAGTGTACATTAAATTATTAAAATAATATGTAGTAGATAAAATATCTTGAAAATAATCATTTAATATACTATCTGGTATATAATCTGTTATTATAATATAATTACCATCAACATCTTTGACATAAGAGTTTAAATTCAATAAGGTTGATCCAGTAGCACTTAATAGTATATAATCTTCAACACTAGCATTAGAAGTCACATTTGTGTCTGTTAATATCCAAGTTTCACCAGACACATTTACTATGTTATTTACACCATTACCTGTTGTGCCGGTATATATGTACTTATATGTTTCAGAATCATCTAATATATTTATTATATAATCATTGTCATGATATTTTATATTGATTGTATCTCCAGACACTAAGTTCGTTAAAGTAAAACCAGTATATAATTCATAATTTTTATTAAGAGATAATCTAGCTATTTCATAATCTGTAAATATTAATTTTGGAACTATTGTTCCGACATTCAATAAATCATAATTAAAAAAACTTTTTATGATATAACCATGACCATCCAAGAATTCTTTTCTTTCTCCTTTAAGCGGAAATCTATTGCCAGAATTTTTTAAGTGGAATTGTTTTCCTTTATTGTCACCTAGTTTAACATAAGCTTTATACCTCCATGTTTTTCCAGTTTCAGCCAACTCATCAGATAGTATTAAATAACCTCGTGAGTCCACTAGATAAACATCGTTCTCTGTGGTATCTATTTGACCAACTAATAAAACTCTGTGCCCAGTTCTTAAATTAGCATTATCTATTTGGAAATATCTTTTTGTTAAATCTAGATTTTCAGTACTACACACATCAACTTGGTAAAAATTAACTATAAAATTGTTAATAATATCAAATTCATTGTACATACAATAAATACAATAATTAGTGCCAACCATTAAATTTTTATTATAAATATTATCTAATTGATTTACGAATTGATATGTTATTCCAGATAAACATTTTTGATATTTGAAATAATTATCATTGATATTGAAAACTTCCACTTTATAAATTGTTTTTTAAACTGGTATATCGATCCAATTATCGACGTCTTGAAAATAACCATTATCATCCCAGTATCCGCCGTGCAGGATGCCAACGAGATCGTCAAAAGCGCCACTAAGTGTCGTTGTTTGTGATTGCTGGGATTGATCATCTAATAAATCAAAAAATATTGTTTTTGACCATCTACCAGATACTTTATTCCATCTAAAACTAGGATTCCAAATATCTTTCATCTTACGTCAATTTTTTTAACTATATATAAAAAATCATTTATCAAAAATGATATATAAGTAAAAAACGATCTTCTATTTTCATGATACTTAATCTAAAAAGTAAAACAGAATTATCAGGATTTTATATAATTTTCAACAGAACCACCCTAAATGAGAGCAATGGAAATTACGGTATATCACATTTAATAGAACATTTAATTAGCCATAATTTTAACGATGATATTGTTGATTCATTTCAGAATCACGGTATAAACTGGAACGCTTACACATCACCAACAGAAATAGTTTTTTTTATGACAGGATTAAAAAAATATGTGTCTGAATACAAAAATTTATTTCTAGATAAAATGATGTATATCAGTATAACAGATAAAGAATTTATCAATGAAAAATCTTCTTTATTAGAAGAATATAATAGTTTATTTAATTTACAAGGTCCTTCTCATGTTCTAAATTTATACAGAAAGTTATTAAATACATATAGTTCAATAGGATATAAAGATGATATAATAAAAATATCACTTGATGAATGTGAGGAATACTATAAAAAATACTATTACGCTCCATCTAAGATTATAAATGTATCAAAAGATGATTTCTCATTGGATATGAAATTCAACAATTATACAAATAATAGCACTATATCATATAATATCAAAAATAGGAATATAGAGAAGTATCAGACTCTTTCGAATAAATCTTCTATTGTTTATTTTTCTCCTATAATAAATGATTGGTGGGCTACTGTGTCTTTTATAAACTATATGATATCTAGTGGGCTTGGTTCTCCACTATATAAAAATATTAGAAAAAAACATGGTTTGTCTTATTATATAAAATGTAATTTAAATAGACTAAGCGATTCTTGTGGTGTTAATATATTATCAACAGAAACTAATGATAATAAGGTAGATATATTGATGGATGTTTTAAATGATACTATATCAGACGAATCTTTTTTAACAGAAAAAAAATTTAATGAAAGTAAGAATTCTATAATAAATAAGATGAAGATCATAGATATAAATAGGTATAGTAATGTTGATTCCTATATAAAACCAGATAAATGGTCTATAGAAAGACACATACACAACATGACACTGGATAATGTGATAAATGTTTATCATAAATATTTCAATGTTAATAATTTCTACAAAAGTGTTGATAAGAAAGAGTTTCTATCATAAATTTGGAAAAAAATGAATAAAAAATATATATATATACAAAAGTATATTTTTGCCTTTTTAGCTTTTAATTCATTCATTTAATCCATTTTAATCTTAATTTAAAAAATTAAACAAGTAAAAAAAAAGTTATAAAATAGTAAATGAAAAGTGAAGAAAATAAAATTAGTTTGGTTTTACAAAATTTTATAGATGAGTTATCTAAAGGTTATGATATGGCAGATGAGGAAAAATTAGAACTTGAAAAATTAGCCAGTGAAGATACTACAAAACTATATAATCAAAAAACCAAATAATTTTTTTTTATTTGAAAAAATACTTAAATTAGCGTCATTATTAATAATAAATGAAGTATAATATATTTCTAGACGATAAACGTCATCCGCGCGACGCTTACTTTTATACAAAAAATAAAAGATATATTGAATTACAGTGGTTAATCGTAAAATCTTACGATGAATTTGTATATAATGTAATTAATATTGGATTACACAATATTAATTATGTGAGCCTTGATCACGATTTAGCAGATGAGCATTATTTCAAACAAAACTGGGAGACAACCGGAGCAATAGATTATTTTTCATATAAAGAAAAAACAGGATATGAAGCATTGAAATGGATGTGCGAATATTCTATGGATAATAATGTAAAAATACCTAAAATTTTAATTCACACTTTTAATAGTGTTGGGGCGACCAACATGTACAATTATTATAAAAATTTTATAAAATACAACCCAGAATTATGTTAGTTAGACAAAAAGAAGATTTCAATTTTTTAATTGGAAAAACATTAGCTGAGGCTAATGATGAAATAAAAAAATCCGATCCTTATTTCATATTTGTTGGTGAAAGAGATGGAAAAACATTTTATAGAACTATGGAGTTTAATAACGCTAGAATAGTAGTATCTGTAAGAAACGGGCATATTTTCAGAATTGATAGTATCGGATAAAAAATAAAAAGTAAAATGAGTAATAACAAAAAAACATCTAAAGAAAGAGTAAACAATCAGATCAAGGGAATTGATATGGTAAGGATTGTTGGAGAAAACATTGAAAGCAAAGTAGTTAGCCTAAGGGAGGCTTTCAAAATTGCTGAAGATATGAATTTAGATCTAGTCGAAATATCACCAGACGCTAAACCACCAGTTCTTAAAATAGTAAACTATGGTAAGTTGCTGTATGAAAGAAAAATGAAAGAAAAATTACAGAACAAAAATAATAAAAAAATTAAAATAAAAGAGTTAAGATTTACCTATAATACTGGTGAGCATGATTTTAATTTTAAGTTAAACCACGCTATAAATTTTCTAAAGGATGGTAATAAAGTGAAAGCTTTCATTTTCTTTTCTGGTAGAGAGAACAATTATGTTGATATGGGCAAACTTTTGTTATTGAAATTTGCTGATGCCTTAACAGAATATGGAAAATTAGAAAATATGCCAAGTCTTGATGGAAGAAGATTATGGGTCATGATAAGCCCTAAAAAATAAACTTTATTATATTATTTTGATATAATAGTTCAAAAATAACTTAATGGTATGATAATACAATCGATGCTATTTAAAAAAAAGAAAGTTTATAAATGCGTAGCTTATATAAACTGTGGTGAAAAAGATAATATCGCAGAGGCTTTTGAAATTGAAGAATATTCTGAAAAGAGGGCTTATAATGCAGCATATGAAATTTTAAAGCTTAAATACCCTAAAATGGGATTTGATATTAGAATATCAACCAAACAGAATGGAAAAATTTATTAATTACATAAAAAATTTCTTTATCGCTATAATTAAAAAGTTAGATAAGGATGATAAATTGACGCAAGTTCAACAGTTGGCTTTTGACATATATAATATATGTTTATATGATGATAACAATATTAGATATCTAAATACAATAGATACTTACAAAAGATATATTGTTAGTAAAAAGTTTATAATAGATAAAACTATCAATACGTTTATTATACTTGAGACTGAAAAGATTACTATTGTTAATCATCAATACAGATACGATATAGATATACCAAGAAAAACGTCAGAAAAAATGATAAAGATGTTTGACAGTAAAGCTAGATCAGATAGAGAAGTAATGGAGAACGAAATTTTTGGTAACATAACATCTAGTCTCTCTCTAGTATTAGTAGATTTCAAAAATAGATTGGAAGAAGAAATTACTATTGCTCCACGTAACACCTAAAATAACTTACTCTCACACTAGCCGGAACTTCATTAGGTTGAAAAACATAACCTGGGGTCGCCCCGTTTCCAATGATAGTGTACATAGGATATTCTGGGGTTTGAATGTATTTACCAAAATTCACCCATTGACCATCCTTTAATGTTTTGACTGCTATATTATCAAAATACCAAGTGATCCTGTCTTTTTTTCCATTTTTTCCCTGGTCCCACTTTATTGCGTAAGTGTGGTAGTGTTTACTAAAATCCATGTTATTTAGTCCACTAACGTGCATTTTATGTACTCTAAGATTTATTAATTTGTCTATTTTTGCTTGTTTTTCAGGGGTCCATGGCGGTGGATTATTAGGATTCTGCATATATCTAATGTTATCATTTATAGTTGGTTGTCTTTCTGGAAGAAACCCTAAATTAACACACTCATCAATTGTTGCCCAGATTTCATCCCAATTTTCTTTATCTGATAACCAATGATACGTCATTGTCATTCTTCTTGTGTCACCAGCTCCCATATATTCATATTGATCAATTTCAGGTGGCCACGATTCCCGAGTTGCAAACCAAAAAGCTGGCCAAAATTTTATACCACCAGATAAAACTTTTGTTCTTGTTTCATAGTAACCATATTTTCTATATAATGATGGATATGTAAATATTTGCCCACTACAAGTTATTACATCATTATGCTCACCGTTACAATCTATTATAGGAAGAGGTCCGCTATAATTGTCAGTTGTCAATAAACATTCACCATCTTTGACAGATACTTGACTATCTATCCAAGCTGTTCCGTATTTAACAATCCAAGGTTCTTCTGTTGCCCATTTGGTTTTATCTAATTCTGTTCCTTCGAACTCGTCATTGAATATCAATGTCCACCCATCTTTTTTTAATGGATTCATTGTTTCTTTCTTGAATTTGTTTGTGAATATTAGATAAAAATAAAATCTAATTTGATAAAAAAAGTTAATCATGATATAATTTTTATTGTATATATTGTATAATCTAGATCCGAATAATAATATATATGAGAAAATCTAAAAGAAATATGATAATAACGGAATGTCCCAGGGAGATGATCCAAGGCATGAGAAATTTTATTCCAACAGAACTAAAAATCAAATATTTAAATACTCTTTTAAGAGTTGGTTTTGATACTTTAGATTTTGGTAGTTTTGTTTCTCCTAAGGCTGTTCCACAAATGAAAGATATATTTGAAGTTGTTGAGGGTTTATATTTATCTGATACGAATACAAAATTATCCGGACTTGTAGCTAATCAAAAAGGGTTTGAGAATCTATCTAAATTTGACGATATTAAAATAGTTGAATTTCCATTTTCTATTTCCAATACATTTTTGAAATTAAATATAAATTCTAATATTGATGGATCCATATCAATATTAGATGATATCATAGATCATAATAAACACCACAATAAAACTATACTTGTTTATATATCTATGGGATTTGGAAACCCATATGGCGATGATTGGAATATAGATATTTTACTAGATTACATAGATGTTTTAAATGAAATAGATATAAATGATATTAATATATCAGATACTATAGGAATCGCATCACCAGAAGTTATAAAAAAAGTATTTAAATCAGCTATAAAAGAATATCCAGATATAAATTTTGGATTACATTTACACACAGAAAAAGAGAATTGGTATAATAAAATAAAAGCTGCTTATGAAGCTGGAGTGAGAATCTTCGATGGTGTCATTGGTGGATATGGAGGATGTCCAACGACTGGTTATGAGTTAGTTGGTAATATGAACACAAATAATTTATTAGATTTTTGTTACGATAACAACGTGAATTTAAAATTAAATAAAATGTGGTATGATAAATCTGTTAGTTTATCGCGAGAAATAATATTCAATTATTCTTGATTTTTTTATTTTTTATAAACATCTGTCAAAGAAAACCACTAAATCTTTAGTTTAGTGGATGAATTTGACAAAAAACGACATTTATACATTGGCAAATCTTTTTCTTTCATAATATAACTTCTTTTTTCATTCTTTCATATAAATAATTTGGTAAAGATTCTTCATCGAGTTTTACTAATTTTAAATTTGTAGTCAATCTTTCATTCATCATATTATCATAAGAATGATCTTTTATTCTTTTATATAATTTAATATGTTCGATTAACCTTTTTCTAAATTCCGCAGAATTGAAATCTATAGGTTCTGGATATGTTTCTTTATACATCATATACACCTTTATAATACCTGTTTTTCCAACTCCTCTATTACCTTTTAAAAGTATTGATTTGATATTATCTTTATTATGCCCCATGACTTTCATGAATAATTCCAATTCAGCATTAATGTGAGTAACTTTTCTTGTTTTCACCATATCACTTATAAACGAAAGGAACTCTATTTCATTGTTATCTTCAAATATATCATCAACATAGTTATCTTTTAATTGTTTAGTAAGAATATTATAATGCTCTGGAATATATATTCTATCATCTATCATTTTAGAATTATACATCATGTTTAAATATCTTTTATCTAAGTCATATTTAAGTAATTGATAAAGGTCGCTATCATTGGACACGATAAGCATAGATTGCCCTTTATCATTTAATTTTTTTGTTATATAAGATATAACATCGTCACCTTCGAGATTCTCTACTTGAAATTTGGCACAGTTTTTTCTAGTTTCTAAAAAATCCTCTTTGAACTTTACAAACTCAGAATATACAAAATTCCAATTTATTTTATCGTCTTTTTTACCAGTTGATTTGTACTCAGTGTAAAATTCCTTTCTCCAACTTTTGAAACTATCAGATACGAAATATACTTTATCGAAAGGATATAATTTTGTGAGATTCATATAATCTCTTTCCATTACATTGTATAGATCAGAATACAATATCTTATTTTTATGTAGTATGTGAACAGACTTGTGCATGAGATAATTGCCATCGATAATTAAGCACATTTTTATCATTTTTTACATTTTATTTTGAAACTTATACAAAAAACGAGAAGAAAAGTTTAATATATTTAATTAAAATTAAAGTAGATGACATTTATCCATTGAAGCCCAAAAAAATAAATTTTGAAAAGTAATTAAGTGATTTCTTATCTTCAAGGTAAGTTTCTTTCCTCTTGTTTAGATAATGATTGAAAACAAATCTACAAGCACCAAAATGTTTAGCCAACAAAATTTCTTGTTCTTTTGACGGATATTAAACTTTAAAAGCCATTTTTTACATTTTTTAATTTTTTTGTAAATACTTTGTGGTTTGTGAAAAGTATTCACAAAAAAAATTAAAAAGTTATGTCTAAAAAATCTAATTATCGTTCAACAAATCGTTCAAAACATTATCTAAAATGTCATTTAATTTTTGTATGTAAATACAGAAAGAAATTACTTGTTGGTCAATTAAAAGATGATATGAAACAATTATTACTAAATATTGCTTCCAAATCAGATTTTGAAATAGAAGTTATGGAATCTGATATTGACCATATTCATTTCCTCATCCGTTATATACCTTGTTTATCTATAACATCAATTGTTAGAAAATTAAAACAAGAATCTACTTACCATATATGGCATTCCCAACATAGAAATTATTTACATACTCAATTTTGGGTTGAAAAAACTTTTTGGTCTGATGGTTATTTTGTTTGTTCAATTGGTGAAGCAAATCCAAACACCATTAAACAATATATTTTAACTCAAGGTTAGAATTTGTTTTTTGTCAAATTCATCACAGAAGCTAAAGACTTCTGTGTTTTCTTTGACGGGTCATATAAATTTATTCTTATTTTGGATAAAAATTATGATCCAATAAATGGATTTAAAAGTTAATAATTCATTTTTTATATATAGTTGCATGATTAAAAAATTTGAAAATTTTTCTCCTGATGATCCTCTTGGTGTAAAAAAATGTGCTATATTATATAGTAACGAAAATGACGCAGTTGACACTTTTAAAATATTAGAACGTTATAATTATAAAATTTATAGTGGAAATTTAAATGCGAATGGTAAAATTAATATAGACAAAATTAAAATGTTATCTAAAGAGTGGGAATGCATTATTTATTCTGATAACAATGATTCTTTTTCTTTCGCTTTGAAAGCTCATTATACATTTCAATATCTTGATCATATCACAGTAAGAGAACTATTAAAAAGAAGTATGAACATAGATAAATATAAAAAAATAAAAAATACAGATTTAGATCCATATGATGAAGAAAACTGGGGGTGGGAAATCGATGAATCAAATGAAGAAAAAATCAAATTAAAAGATCTAAGAAATGTTATAATTAGGATACATTCGAGATTAAACTATGATATATTAATGAAGAAAATGAGAGAACTCGGTATAAGATGGAGTGGAGGTGAACTTTGTGGAGAAGAAGATCCCTATTTTGATAATTATCCAGATTTCTGTATCCGTATAAATGAAAAAGGTGAGGTAAATTATTGTGGATTTAATGAGTATGTATCTATGGGGGCTTTAAAAAATAATAAATTTATAAATGATTATGATATTATCGGTAATATAAAACGTATAGAAAATCCTGACGTGGATCCTTATGGCGAAGATGATTGGGGGTGGGAAAAAAAGTTTGAGAAATATAATATAAATGAATCTAATAAACATCCAAATATTCATTTCACCCTAAAGAGGCTTTATACTGTGTCACTTATAGACGAAGATGTAGATTTCATAGGATTTATGGATCATTTGAAAAAATTATTCTTTGAAGATAAGAAATTTTATTTGTGGATGAGCAATAAAGAATTGATTATAGATGACGAAGAATACCCAACATTTAGCATAATAACAAGAACAGACACCTTACCACACCAAAAATCTTTAATAGGATTTGACATGATGCCTTTTGGGTTTGATTTTGTAATGAGATTCAATGATGGTAAAAAAGTGGTTATAAATTCTGAAAAATTCGGTGATTATTCAATAAGTAATTATGAAAGAAAATTTATGCTTGATGTGGATCCTTACGGCGAAGAAGAATGGGAAGATACTTACGAAAGCGTAAAGGACGAATTTTTAAGCGGTGAGAAATCATTAGATATGATGAACAAAATACCGATCGATTATTATTTATTTCACACATCAGGCGGGAATAAGAAGAAAATAAAATTATGATTAAAAAATTTAAAAATTTATAATGATTAAAAAGTTTAAGACATATGAAGCTATTGAGTGGTATTCAAAAGGTGAGTTCACAGAAGAGCCATATGAAGAACCAGAAAAGAAATATTTATTGATAAAAACTAGATATATTTATTTGATCACCAACATTAGAAAAATAGAAAGTAAACATGACTATTATGTATATGAATTATATAAAGATTATACATATCATGGTAGAAAAGATGTTTTTAGAGAATTAAGAAATCATGAAATAGATGATTTATTAAATGATAAAGGTATGATAAGAGTTTTAAACGGTATTGATGTCACTTGGTCTAAATTACCAGATTTTATGAAAGATTGTATAACCTTTAATAAAGATGAAATGCCCATATCGATCGTATGATTAAGAAATTCAAAATATTCGAGCAATTGAGTGATTTAGAACCATATGGATAAAGAGATTATAGACATATCTGACAATGATATTGATGTTCAAATAGATATATTAAAAGATGTTTTAATAAATAATGATATTGAGCGTTGAAAAATTTGAGCAATTTAACGATATAGATCCATATGGTAAAAAATTATCAATCCTCTTATAAAATTGGCAATGAGTATGAAATAGTTTTTATCAGAGATGGTATTATATATGTAAAAGACGACAAAAAAGCATCGTATCATTTGGGTTTAGTAATCGCGCTTTTCATGAATTTTTCAAAAAGAATTAAATAAAATAAGATACACTATCGAAATGCGGACCGTCATTATCTTCATAAGTGTAAAAAATTGTAATAGATTCTAATTTTCCTTTTGATCTTACTTTTTTATCGCCCTCAACTATCATATGATCTTTACTATATTTCAACTCAACACCTGGTTTTTCTCCAAGTAATCCATGTAAATCACTTTTAATTTGACTAACACTAATAGAATCTTCATCCAATTCTATTAATGACATATAATCGTTTATTTGTTTTCTTCTTAATTCTATTACGTTTTGGTTCATTACATTACATTATTTTTTATTATTTAGATTAATTTATCAATTTTGTTTAAAAAATCTTCTCTATTGAATGGTTTAGATATAAAATCGTCACAACCATAATCATAAGCTTTACTTTTTTGATCTGGCATAGTTAAAGCAGACTCTACTATAACAGGTAGTCTATCATCATAGTTTCTTATTTCTTTCAGAATATCATAACCATTTTTATTAGGCAATCCAATATCTAATAGTACTAGATCAATCTTTTCTTGTTTAATTATATTTATAACATCATGACCATCAACACATTCTATAATTTTTGATCTGGTATTACTTAAATATGATTTCATTATCATTCTATTATCAGCATCGTCTTCCACAATTAATATTTTTTTACCACTGAAATTTATTTTTTTATGTTTTCTATTTTTTATTTCACTCAAATATTCAAAGCGTTTGATAGTATATGGAACAATAAAATAAAATTTACTACCTTTCCCAACTTCTGATCTTAGGTTAATTTCTTTAAAACCTAGAAGTTCTATTAATGATTTTGTAATAGCCAGACCTAAACCTGCCCCTTTAAACTTATCACCGTCTCTTATTCCAACTTGTTTGAATCTTTCAAAAATAATTTCTTGATCTGATTTATCTATCCCAGGTCCAGTATCTTCAACATATATCATGATTTGTTTATCATTTATTGTGGTGTAACCAAATTTAACATAACCTTTTTTAGTGAATTTAATGGCGTTTCCAACTAAATTTGTAAGAATTTGTCTTAATCTATATTTATCGGAATCTATTATAATATTTTTATTGATATCAATGTCTAATATTATATCAATGTTTTTATCTTTTATCTGCTTCAGATATGTTAATCTAGTTTCATCCATTAATTTATTTAGCTCAAATGGCCGTGGATCTATTTTTAAACTCCCAGCATCAATTTTTGAAATATCAATTATATCGTCAATTAAAGCCATTAAAAATTTACCGTTATTTAAAATAGTATTAATATAATCATTTCTTTCAGTCCTGCTCAAGTTATTAGTTCTTAATAAATCAGAAAATCCTATAATGACATTCATTGGGGTTCTAAGATCGTGGCTCATATTAGATAAAAATTCAAGTTTCATTTGATCAGCTTTTTCAGCTTCATTTCTTTCTTTTATTAAAGTTTCTTCATATTTTTTTCTATCAGTAATATCTAATCCAAAAGATATAGTTCCTATTGTTATACCGTTTTCTTTAACTTCATTATTTTGCCATAAAATATATTTTATTTCACCATGTTTTGTAATAATAGGATTCTCAACTATGTTAGTTGATTCGTCTTCATTTATTGTTCTTTCAAATACATTTTTTATTCTATCTATTTCATCTTTTGGTAATATTGGAATATTACTAAACCAACTTTTTCCCATAACTTCATTTTTACTATACCCAGTCATTTCTTCAGCTGCGTTATTAAAAATGTTTATTTTACCATCTAAATCTAATCCTACTATCATAGCGTTGGCTGTATTTATAAGATTCTCTGCAAAATCTCTAGAGTTCATGAGCTCTCTTTCTACTAACATCTCCTCTGTGATGTCTCTTATTAACGTTATAACCTCTTTTCTCTTACTCCTAACAGTTCTAAAATAATATTTTCTATCTTTACCATTGATATTTACGGTATAACAATATTCAACTGGTTCTCCAATTTCAATAACCTCTCTGATGCAAATTAATATTTCATTTATTATCACACTATCAAATGGAAGATCTTTAACATTTTTACCTATAAATTTTGACGATTCTCCTACCTTAGAATAAATACTATTACCTTGTTTTATATCTATAATGAAACCATTTTCATTAATTCTTACCATTAAATCTGGAATAGAATCTAATAAAGATTTGTAATTTTCCAATAATTCATTTTTTTCTAGTATATCATTTATATCTTTAGCTACTAAAATCACGAATTCTTCATCTTCGCATTCTGTTTTTATTTTTGAGAATTTTGTTTTAACTCTTATCTTCTCACCATTTCTTTTTTCCATATTCATTACCATATTGTCTGGCAACTTTTTTATCCTTTCTAGAAATTTATCAACGTCTAAATGATTAATATTTTTGTGTATTTCTAATACATCTTTTCCGACAAGATAATTCGCATCATAACCAAGTTTTTCGGTTACAGCGTCATTTACACTAACAATTTTGAAATTCGAATCAATTACAAAAACTAGATCTTCTAATATATTTAAAAGTGGTAAATTACAATTTTTGAACATCTTGTTATGGACCAATTTTATTCTATATATAAAAAAAATATGACTCAAGTAAGGTGAATTTAATAGGAATGGATATATCAATAGACTCTACAGGGATGTCAATATTAAGGGACGGTGAAATAATTTTGTTCAATTTTACTATGCTAAAAGATAATATTGGATGGATAAAAAAAACAATGAACTATATTGATTTTGAATTTATAAATTATACTTACAAGGATATTGATAATTACACTGAAAATGAAATTATGAAATTAAGAGAATTTGATCATGTTACTGATAAAATTTATAATAAAATAATCGGGAATATAGACAAAAAAGAAAATACTATAATTGCTATTGAAGGATATAATATGGGGCTAAGAAATACGAATTCGATTATTGATATTACTACGTTCGGGACTTTATTAAGACTAAAATTACTTTCTGTGCCACAATTAGAAAAAATTATAGTAATATCTCCAAAGACTTTAAAATCAAAAGCTTGTGAGATGGCTTATGGATATAGCACAACAAGAACTGGTAAAAAAATAATAAATAAGAATCCAAATGGAGTATCTGGTGGAAGTTTTGATAAAAAAGATATGATGAAAGCTCTAATAGATATGAATGAAAATAATAAATTAAATGAATTGTTAAATAATTATAAATATGATTTATTAAAATTAAAAAATATTCCAAAACCATTTGACGATGTAGTAGATTCATACTGGATACTTAAAACTTTAATGCCGCAAAATTAAATTTAATTTTTAATATATAGTAAAAAGCTAAAAATAGAATGAGAAGAGAAACTTTCTACAATACAGAAGATCTTATTTTTGTACCTAAAAAAAGATATAATATCAGAAACGGTAGATTGGTTGAAGCTGCTGGTGATAGAGATATTGTACCTGGATTCCCAGTTAATAGACAAATGAAATTTAACGAGGGGCTTATGGTCAAGGCCATACAAAATGGTATGGTGCTGTTAATTAACTATAGAGGCGATCAAGATGAATGGCGTGGTGGTAGAGAGCGTGTTATATATCCTATGGTTTTAGGTGTGAATAGAAATACTGGTAATATGCTTCTTAGAGGATGGCATTTAAATGGTTGGAGTGTTAAAGAAAAAAGAAACACAGAGAAAGTGTGGAGGTTATTTAAGACATCTAATATAAAATCTATGATGTTTACAGGTGATTTCTACAGGCTCCCACCAGTTGGTTATAGATTAAATGATAGAGCAATGACAGAAAGAATAATCATTCAAGCTGATTTTAATCTTATAAGAAAAAACCAACAAAATTTATTAAACGAAGGAAAAATCGAACTGGAGGAAGAATCAAAAGTTTCTAGTCAAACAAGTGAAGTTATTAGGATTGATATAAGACCAACAGGAACAGAACTAAATTTAAGAGATCCTTGGGTAAACACTCTAATGGACAGAAGAAAATTAGATGATACTAGAATAACGATAATGAAGAGTGTGATGGGTAATGAATTTTTAGCCATACTTGGGGCAACTGGAACAGAAGGAAGAATAGCTAAAGTTTTTGAAGACAAAAAGCTTTTAGGGACATATAAAGTAATGAGAGCTATAATAGGAAAAGAATTGTTAAATACTAAAATAGTAAGTGGGCAACATCAGTTTCGATTATATCTTTTCAATAAAGTGATGAAATGATTATGAAGATTAAAAGATTAAATGATTTTACCTACAAGAAGATTAACTTGTAGAACCAACAACATCTAGTTAAACTTTATGCTTAACTAGACGTATAAATTAAATTAAAAATGTCGTTTTTTGTCAAATTCATCCACTAAACTAAAGATTTAGTAGTTTTCTTTGACAGATGTTTATAAAGAAGAAGAAAACCATGTTTTTGTATGTTTGGGAAATTTAAACCCATTTGATCTTGAATATTTGGAAATGTATATAAAAGAAAATATAACAGAGAATTGGAAAAATATAGATAAAGTAAAAGTAACCATAGAAAATGAGTATTATCCAAACGAGTTCTTAAATTGGGAAAGCTCATTAGTAGTTGTAGGAAGTGGAGGACCAAAACCCAAGGAAATAATGGCACTCCAGGAAGATGAAAAACTTACTGAGGAAAATTATTTTCTTAGACGAGTTTCAGCTCAAATAACTAAACGTAT
>Ga0172371_10001286_pt1 | contig 39671 bp, 27 predicted proteins | sample Lak12m_FD_114543 | JGI IMG/M metagenome (GOLD analysis project Ga0172371, IMG submission 114543) | Freshwater microbial communities from Kabuno Bay, South-Kivu, Congo - kab_022012_12m | ecosystem: Environmental > Aquatic > Freshwater > Lake | place: Democratic Republic of the Congo: South-Kivu... | reverse complement strand
GCCCCCTGACGCAACTCCCGGCTGTTGGTGGCCAGGGATGCCTGAGAACGCCGTCGTGCATGCCGGGACGCGCCCTGCGTCGCGGCTACCGGTCACGGTGCCAGGCCGCCGGCCGCGCCGGGTCAGCCCAGGCCGATCTCGTCACACAGATGGACCATGCTCGGGAAGCGGCGGTCCGGGTTCTTCTCGAGGCACTTGGTGATGACGGCGTCCACCTTCTGGCTAAGGTGCGGGTTCAGGCTCCGGGGCGGCTTGGGTACGAACCGCTCGCTTGCCTGGCGCCAGCGCAGTTGCCGCTCATGTTTCCCCTGGAAAGGCATGCGGCCCGTCACCAACTGGTAGGCCATGATCCCGAAGGCGAAGACATCCGCGGCGGTCCCCACGAAACCCCGGCGGATCTGCTCGGGGGCCAGGTAGGCGGCAGTGCCGGACGGCCGGCGCGTCTTCATGGGCGTGTTCTCGCGGGTCAGGTCGAAATCGGTCAGCTTGACCGTCAGGACGCGGGGATCGCTGAGGACGAGGAAGTTCTCGGGCTTGACATCGAGGTGAACGAAGCCGCGAGCGTGCACGTGGCCCAGAGCTTCGGCGCACTGGCGCAGGATCGCGAGGGTGTCCGACGTCAGGCGCGGGTCCTTGTTCTGCATCAGGCGGCGGAGGCTGAGGCCGTCGACATACTCGAGGATCTCGTAGGGGATCAGGCCCCGGGTCCCGCGTTCCAGTGAGTAGACGATCCGGGCGTGCGGGCTGAGCAGTTGGCGGATGCGGGTGCCGTTGATGAACGAGCGGCGCAGGCGGAAGCTGAGCAGGTTCAGCGGCAGGAGCTGACGGAGCACGACCTGGGTCCCGTCGGCCGTCAGCGCCAGGCTGAGGCGAGCCATACCGCCGACATGCAGTGGGCGCATGACGGTATACTGAAGGGTGGGGGCAGTCCTGTCCGGCATGCTCAACGGTCCCCCCGCAGGGTTGCGTCCGGATGATCCTTCAGGCGAGTCGCCCTCCCTTGAGCACCACCTCGATATCCTCCGCCGAGAGAGCCTGTGTCAGGGCCAGGCTGAAGGATGAGCCATCGGCCCGCACCACGGTCGCCGTGAGCTCGCGCCCCGGCTGGAGCTGCTCGGCCAGACGCTCCAGGCGCACCGTGTCGCCGGCCGCCAGGCGGTCGTAGTCGGCCCGGTCCTTGAGCAGGAGGGGCAGGATGCCGAAGTTCACCAGGTTCGCCGCATGGATGCGCTCGATCCCCAGGGCCAGGATGAGGCGTACCCCGAGGAAGAGCGGGCAGATGGCGGCGTGCTCGCGCGAGGAGCCCTGGCCGTAACTCTCGCCGGCCAGCACGACGCCGGCCCGGCCCGCGTCTCGCAGGGCGGCGGCGCGCTGGGCGAAGGTAGGCCGGCCGGGCTCGTTGAAGCACTCGAAGACCACCTGAGCATAGCGCGGGATGTTGCTGCGGTACTTCAGGTAGGCTCCCGCGGGCATGATGTGGTCCGTGGTGATCTTGTCGCCCAGCTTCAGCAGCACGCTGCCATCCAGGGCGCCCGGCAGGGGGCTGCAGCGGGGCGGCTCGCCGATCGTCTCCTTCCGCACGATGGCCGCGGAACTGCCGGCCGCCGCGGGGTGCACGATCAGCCGGTCATCCGCGATGAAGGCGCGCGGCGTCTTCCGGGCCGGGCACTCCAGGCCCAGCGTGCGGGGGTCCGTGAGCACACCGGTGAGGGCCGTGGCCACCGCCGTCTCCGGGCTGACCAGGTAGCACTGGTCGTTTTTCGTCCCGGTCCGCCCGGCGAAGTTGCGGTTGAAGGTGCGGACCGTGGCCGCCTCGTCCGCCGGGCTGAAGCCCTGGCCGATGCACGGCCCACAGGCCGACTCCAGGAGACGGACACCAGCCCCGATCAACGGCTCCAGGCGGCCATCCCGGCTCAGCATCTGCAGGACCTGCCGGCTGCCCGGCGCGACGGCCATGGAGACCCCCGTGTGGACCACGCGCCCTGCCAGCAGATCGGCCACCAGGCACAGGTCACGGTAGGAACTGTTGGTGCAGGACCCCACGATGACCTGGGCGACAGGGATGCCGGCCACCTCCCGCACCGGCCTGACGTTGGCCGGGTTCGATGGGCAGGCTACCAACGGCTCCAGCGCCGAGAGATCGATGTCGATCACGCGGTCGTAGACGGCATCGGCGTCGGCTCTCAGGGCCCGCCAGCAGTCGCCGCGGCCCTGGGCCCGCAGGTAGGCCCGAGTCCTCGCATCCGATGGGAACAGCGACGTCGTCACCCCCAGCTCGGCGCCCATGTTGGTGATGGTGGCTCGCTCCGGTACCGACAGGCTTGCCACCCCGGGACCGAAGTACTCCACGGCGGTGTCCACATTGCCCTTGGATCCCAGGATGCCAAGCAGCTTCAGGATCACATCCTTGGCCGCGACCCAGGGCCCGAGCTGGCCGTTGAGGCGGACCCCCACCACGGCCGGGCAGGTGAGTTTGAAGGGCCTGCCGGCCATGGCCAGCGCCACGTCCAGCCCGCCTGCCCCGATCGCCACCATGCCGATGCCGCCGTTGGTCGGGGTATGCGAATCCGACCCCAGGAGCGTCTTGCCCGGGACGCCGAAGCGCTCGAGGTGGACCTGGTGACAGATGCCGTTGCCGGGACGGCTGAAGAGCACGCCCTTGGCGCTGCAGACGCTCTGCAGGTACAGGTGGTCGTTCTGGTTCTCGGGACCGATCTGGGTGGTGTTGTGATCGATGTACTGCACCGACAACTCGGTCTCCACCCGGGCCACACCCATGGCCTCGAGCTCAAGGAACGCCATCGTGCCCGTGGCATCCTGGCACAGGGTCTGGTCGATGCGGATCTTGATCTCCCGTCCGCGCCCCAGTTCCCCCTCGATCAGGTGTTCCGCCAGGATCTTGGCAAGGGCCGTCTGTCCAGACATCATACCGTCTCCAATCCGTCGCGCCGGGCGGGCGTTGCACGTGTCGGTAACGAAGGGGCAAATATACCCGCGCGCAGGCGCCCCTCAAGCCTCCGGCTCTCTGCCACGCGGCGAGCGGATGGCCCCGGCACCGTCTTCAGCCGCCGCTGCGGTTGTGAACGGTCTTCGGCTGCGGTAGATTGGGGCCACGGCATTGCCGCTGGCGACCTGTGTCCCCAGGAAGGAGGCGTCCGACCATGAACGGGCTGAATCGAGTGCTTCTCATCGGCAACCTCACCCGCGACCCGGTCATGCGGGCTACCCCCGGCGGCACCTCGATCTGCGAACTGGGCCTGGCGGTCAACCGGCGCTACCGCACGGCGTCCGGCGAGGACCGCGACGAGGCCTGTTTCGTGGACATCGACGTGTTCGCGCGCCAGGCCGAGCAGTGCAGCCGCTACCTGCGCAAGGGAGCCCTTGTCTATGTCGAGGGCCGCCTGCGTTACGACCAGTGGGAGGATCGGGCCACCAACCAGAAGCGCAGCCGGCTGAAAGTGACGGCCGAACGTGTCCAGTTCCTTGACGCAAAGCCTCGGGAGGAGGGCGCCGCGACCCCGCAGGGCCAGCCCGCTGCCGCCGCGCCGCGCGCGGCCCAGCCGGCCCAGCCGGCCCAGCCCGCCCAGCCGGCCCAGCCGCCGCCGGCGCCTCGGGCGGCTGCCAGTGCGCCGCCGCCCCAGGTCCGCGAGGCCGAGCCCGACATGCCCGCCCCGGGCGCTCCCGAGGACGGCGCCGTGGACGATATCCCGTTCTGACGCTGGCGGAAGCGACGAGCTACCCGCGCGTCGCCTGGCGGCGAGCCACGGGGGCGACGCGGTCCGGCGAGGCATCGGCCCTGCCGGCCGTGCGCCGCCTGGCGCGTTGGCGGCTGGCCACCCGCCGTGGTGCGGCCGTCCGCCTACCGGGGCTTCCGCCCGAGGCGCGCCGCGCCCCGTGGCCGCACCTCCGCCCGAATGCTGGCGCTGCGGCCGTGCGCGTCAAGGCCCTCCTCGGCGGCGAACCTCTCAATGTGCCGCAGTTCCGCCAGGAGGGCAGGGCGGTCATACCGCACCACGCTCATGCGCCGCAGGAAGTGCCCCACGGTGAGCCCGCTGAAGAAGCGTGCCGCGCCACCGGTCGGCAGGACATGACTGGGTCCGGCCACGAAATCGCCTACCGGCTCGGGGGTCCATGGACCTAGGAAGATGGCCCCGGCGGCCGTGATCCGGCGGGCGACCTGGTCCGGCCGGCGGGTCATGATCTCCAGGTGTTCCGGCGCATAGCGGTTGGCGATGGCCACCGCCTCGTCCAGGTCCCGGGCCCCGATCAGGAAGACGCCCTGATCGAGCACTTGGCGCACGCAGTCCGCCCGGCTCAGGGAGGCGCTCTGCGCGGTCAGTTCGCGCGCGACCTCGTCCAACAGGGCCGGGGCGGTACTGATGAGCACGGCCTGCTCGCGACCCGAGCCGTGCTCAGCCTGGGAGAGCAGGTCCGCCGCGACATAGGCTGCATCGGCGGTCTCGTCGGCGAGGATGAGGATTTCCGACGGGCCGGCGACCAGGTCCAGGGCCACCTGGCCGTAGACCTGACGTTTGGCCGCGGTCACGTAGGCATTCCCCGGCCCGACGATCTTCTCGACCCTGGGCACGGTCTCGGTGCCGTAGGCCAGCGCCCCGATGGCATAGACCCCACCCAGGCGGTAGACCGTGGTCACGCCGGCCGCGCGCGCCGCATACAGAATGGCCGGGTTCACCCGTTTGTCGGGTCCCGGCGGCGTGGCCAGGACGATCTCCGGGACCCCGGCGGTGCGCGCCAGGGTCACCGTGTGAACGACGGTGGAGATCAACGGCGCGGTTCCGCCCGGCACATAGCATCCCACCCGGTCCAGTGGCGCGTAGTGCTCGCCGGTGCTGACGCCGCGCCGGGGCGAGAAGCTCCAGTCGCGGGGCAGAGAGCGGCGGGCGAAGCCGGCCAGGCTGCGGACGGCGGCGTGGATGGCCCGCCGAGTGCGAGGGCCCACCGCGGCCGCAGCCGCCTCGATCTCCGCCTCTGAGACCGCAAACTCGGCCGGTGTCAGCGCCACGCGGTCGAAGCGCTGCGCGCAGTCCACCACGGCGGCGTCACCACGACGGCGCACATCCTCCAGGATCGCGGCCGCGGCCGCCTCGGTCGGTCGGTCAAAGGCACTGCGCGTCACCAAGGCCTCGAGGCGCTCGCCGAACGCCGGGTCAGCGCGTCGGATTGCCGTTGCCATGCCATTCTCCCAAGGGTTATGCCGGCGCTAGTCCATCCAGGATCGCCGGGGAGGGGGGGCCGGCCAGTCGGCCCTAGTGGAGCGGTCCTCCCCGGCTCCGGCCCGTCGGCGCCGGCCCGCGGTCCCACCCGCGGCGCCCGCCGGGCAGTGGCCGCCACGGTCAGTTCATACTGGAGACCAGTTCGATGCTCTCGTCGGTCTTCACGAGGCAGAAGTACTCGGCATCGCGCAGGATGTGGCTGCCATCGCTGGGCAGGATGTTGTCCACCGCGGTCCCAGGCAGAGCGAACATGCCACCGTTCACGTCGACGACGCTGACACGGCCACGCTCGACGCTGGCCCGGCCGCGGAAACACTGCAGTTGCACCCGCTCCCGTTCGGGGTCGAGCACTTTGACGAAGACCACGCAGAACCTGCGACCTTCGAGGTAGTCAAATCGTGATGCCATAGGCGTCTCCCGTACAGCCCATGATTGGATCCGGCACTGCCCTGAGGGCCCGGGCACGCCCGGGGCCGGCGAGAAGGCCTGCTGTAATCGGGACGCTGGCAATATACACCGCGCTCTGCGGGGCCAATCCCGGGTGCGTGGCGAACGTTAATGTCCTATGGTATGGACTTCGGAGTCTCAGCGTCTGGGACGCGACTGCCCATGAAACGACCGGCTTACATCATCCTCTCTGCGGTCCTGTCGCTGCTGGTCCATGCCTTGCTCCTGGGCCTGGCGGACCGCGTCTTCATCCGCGCGGCCGTGGCCACTCCTCTCCCGCCGCCGCCGGTGCAGATCTCGATGGTGAACCCGGCCGACCTGGTGATGCGCAAGCCGCCCGTCATCCGCAAGCAACTGGCCGAGGAAGCCCAGAGGCGCCTCCGGGAGGCAGCCATCAGCGGCCCGCGGGTCGAGCAGGTGCTGGAAAAGCAGGATCTGGCTCTGGCCAACCCCGCCTCCAGCGTGCGTCTCAAAGGCCTCGGCGACTCTCTGCTCAAGCCCACCCTCAAGGACCCCCCAAAGGCCACCATGCCGACGGCCCCGCCACCGAAGATCATCGAAATCGATGGGGACACGCTCGCTCCCGATCGCCTGGCGCTGGCGCGTCCGGTGCAGGCCAAGATCGAGCGTTTCGACCTGCCGCAGAAGAACCTGCCCAGCCTCTTGCCGCCCGGGCCCTACCAGGGCGGCATCGGCGATACCTTCGATGTCAGCATGCGGTTCGGCTCGCTGCCGGGGGTACCTGGTCTGCGCCCTGGGGACCTGGACGGCCTCGGCGACCGGCTCGGCGACATCGGCACCGCCTTCTCCCCGCGCGGCGGGACTCCTGGCCTTGATGACCTGTCTGACCCGGACCGGCTGAAGCGCAACCCTCTTGGCCTGGACCTGGAGATGCTCGATGCCTTCGTCACCGTCACCGTGGTGGTCTACCGTGAGCCGGACGGCAGCGGCTACTTCCGCGCCGACATCTCCCCCAACCGGCGTAGCGACTCGCTGCCCGACGTGCAGAAGGACGTGCTCCTGGTCATCGACCACTCCACCAGCATCAGCGGCGCCAAACTCGAGCAGTTCCGGCAAGGGACCATCGAGGCGCTCCAGTGCCTCAACCCACAGGACCGCTTCGACGTGATCGCCTTCACCGATCAGCCCCAGCGCTGTTTCGGGGACCTGCGGCCGGTCAACCCCGACACCATCCGGCAGGCGCGGGACTACGTGGCCGCCATTGTCCGCGGCGGCATGACCGACGTGTTCGGCGGCCTGGCGCCCTTTGTGCGCGAGAACAACCCTGACCAGACTCGGCCGCTCAATCTCTTCCTGATGTCCGACGGCAACTCGACGGTGAATGTGCGGCAGGAGGACGACTTCGTGCGCGGGATTGTGGGCATGAATCCGGGCAACGTGTCCATCTTCTCCCTGAGTGCCGGCAAGAAGGCGAACCTGTTCCTGCTGCAGTTCCTGGGCTACCTGAACCGCGGTTTCAGCTTGCACGAGGAGGAACTGGAGAGCTTCCGGGGCAGCATGCTGCGCTATCTCAGCACCCATGCCAGCCTGATCGTGGCCGACCTTCGGTACCAGGCCCCGGGCGGCCTCGAGGAAGGCATCTTCCCCAAGCGCCTGCCGCACCTGTACCGCGGCGAGACGCTGTCGATCTTCGGGCGCTTCCCGGCGGGGATGGAGGAGATGACCCTCTCGCTGGTCGGCCGCGACGGCCTCGGCAAACACCGCGAGCTGCTTTTCCGCCGCGCCTTCAGCGACTGCCCGCCGGCGGGACGCGAACTGGCCCAGCAGTGGGGAGCCCAGAAGGTCTTCCACCTGATCGGCCAGCGGACCCTCGCGACCGATCCGGAGGTCCGCTCCCGAAACACCGCCGAGGTCAGTGCCCTTGCCAAGCAGTACAGCCTCTTTGTGCCGTATTGAGGGACGAAGGCGGTCCCCCCCGCGGGCAGGGCGCAGAGGTGGTTCGGGGAACTGCCGCCACCCTTGGGCCTGCTATGGCACCCGGCGTGTCCCCGCAGCGTGGTGACCGGCCGCCGGCCCTGGAACGCGGCATCCCCGTATGCCGCGGCCGGGATACTGAGATCCCGGCTTCCACGGCGGCCGGTGGCCGCCCCCGCTGGGCCAGGAACATGGGCTCCCCCTTTCCTCCCCGGCATGATCGGGCGACCGCGGCGCCCGGCGGGCCTGAGGGTCCTGCCAGGGCTGTTTCAAGATCGCGGTTCGCGGGGTGGCGGACCCGCGCTTCGGCGGGCCGGACGGGTAGGCGATCCTGCTGTACAGCAGGACCTTCTGGGGTCGCGCCCGCACGCGGGCGGGTGGCAGCCGCGACCTACCGGGGGCCTGATCACAAGGCTGGCCACGGTTTCTCGAAACAGCCCTGGGGTCCTGCCCCGTGGCAAGGTCCCGGGGGGACGGTATAGTCCAGGTGTGCGGTCGTCGTCCATGGGCAGATGCAGCGGTGGCGTTGCCTTCCCGTGGCAGTGGATGGCCAGGCGCAAGCCTGCTACCGGCGGCCCCGACGCGATGGGCGGCCCATGGTCCGTATCCTGCTGCAACACGCCGTCGAGTGGGCGAAGATGGCCACGGAGATCGGCCTCCTGGCCGTCCTCATCTACCTTGCGCTGCAGTTTGTGCGGGGCACGCGCGCCGTGGCCGTCCTGGCGGGGATCATCGTCCTGACCCTTGGGCTGAGCATCCTGTCGCAGACCTTCCAGTTGGAGGTCATCGGCTGGCTGGTGGATCGGGCGTGGGCTGTTCTGGCCTTCACGGCGGTGATCGTGTTCCAGCCCGAGGTGCGTCGGGCCCTCAGCGAACTTGGGGTCCGGCGCGGTTTTCTGCGTTCCAGTTGGGATGAGACCCGGGCGCTGGAACTGGTCGCCACCTTGGTCGACGCGACGTTCTTCCTTGCCGACCGGCGGATTGGCGCGCTCATTGCCATCGAGCAGTCCATCGGCCTGCGGACCTATGCCGAGACCGGCACGCCGGTGGGGGCCACCGCCTCCAGCAAGCTGATCAGCTCGATCTTCTTCCCCAACACGCCCCTGCACGACGGCGGCGTGATCATCCGTCGGGACCACGTGGTGGCGGCTGGCTGCATCTTCCCACTGTCGCAGAATCCGGACCTGGGCAAGACGCTCGGCACCCGCCACCGCGCCGCGGTCGGGCTGACGGAAGAGACCGACGCCATCGTGATCGTGGTCTCCGAGGAGTCCGGCGCGGTCAGCCTGGCCCGGAGCGGACGGCTTTCCCGCGGGGTGGCCCGGGAGCGTCTCCGGCGCCACCTGATCAACTACCTGGTGAAGGAGCAGTATGCCCGCCGTGCGGTGGGCCTGTTTGGGCGCAGGGCACGCCGGACGGAGGTCGAGACGCCGGCCGCGGAGGAGCCCTGACCCATGCGCCTGAAGCTGCCCAGCATCCTGACGCGCGACTTCCAGCGTAAGGCTGTCGCGCTGTTTTTTGCCCTGCTCATCTGGCGGTCCGTGTCCTCGAACGTGCGGGACGAAGACGTCGTGCTGAGGAACGTGCCCCTGTCGGTGCAGTTCGATCCGGCGGTGGTGGTGCTGCGGGACTCGGCGCGCACGGTGGACGTCTCCCTGCGCGGCAGCCGGCGCCGCCTGGAGCAGATCAGCAGTCAGGACGTGCAGATCGAGCTGCAGGTGCCCTCGGATATCCACGAGGGTGTGTACTACTACGGCGTGGGGCTCTCGCCCAAGAAGAGCGTCCGCCATGCGCCGCCCGGGGTGAGGGTGACCAGTATCACCCCGGACCGGGTCGAACTGCATATCGACCGCCTGGTGTCGAAGCCGAATGTCGCCATCAAGCCCGAGTACGCCGGCACCCTCAGAGAGGGGTATGAGGTCGTCCGTGCCACGTCCGTTCCGGACAACGCGCTGCTGCGGGGACCGCACCGTGACCTCCTCGACATCGACACGGTCAGCACGGAGCCGATCCTGCTGGACGACACCATCGTGCAGGACTTCACGGTCTCCGCGCGTCTGAAGGCCATTCCGGGGGTCACCATGCCCGAGTCGGTCCGCGTCGACCTGGTGGTTGGCCGCCGGAGCGTTCCGCGCACGCTGCACGGGGTCCCGCTGTCGGTGTTGGTGAACCCGGCCAGTGGCCTGCGGGTGGAAGGTGCACTGCCGGAGATGGCCGTGACGGTGCGCGGGCCCAAGGCGGCCCTGGACGAGGTGACGGAGCTAGCGGTCTGCCCATTTCTTGACCTGAGCGCGATCACCAGTCCCGGCCGCTACCGCCGGCAGGTCAATACCTGGATGACCGGCGTGTCGGACGTGGTGGTGGAGTCGACGGCTCCGCCGTCGGTCGAGGTGACGCTGGTGCCGACGTCCGAGCCGGCCGCGCTGGCCCCCGGACTGCCGTTGCCCCCGGCCCCCGGGCCTGCTCCGGGAGAGCCGCCGTGAGTGCCCCTTCGCATCCATTGGCTTGCCGATGGTCTGATCTCACCGGCTCGGCCCGTGGACTCGACGAGGCTCTGCCTATGCCGAGTGGCTCTCTGCCGAGGTCTAGGACGCACCGGGTGGGATGCGAAGGGGCACCTACGGAAAAGGCCCTGTCCAGACGGGGGGAGGGGTCGGCGGCCTGCGGGCAGCACGAGGCTTCGGACTGCCGCGGCGGTGGGTGCGGAGGTCTGGTCCGTCCGGCAGCGGGACAGGGCCCCGCGACCGCGGGCTTATCGAGGAGAAGGAGATGACATGACCGAGACGCCCAGCATCCTGGTGTGCATGGCGGGGGCCGCGCTGGCCGGCACGGGGGTGGTGGATGCGGCGGACTACGGCTTCTCACCGGACGCATCAGCGGCCGGGAACGCGATCGCTCTACAGCAGGCCTCGGACGGTGGCCGGCGGACCGTGCAAGTGACGCGTCCCGGCGCTTACCACCCTGGGACCCAAGCGGGCTGGGACGCGCGGGGGCATCTCACACGGCCGGGGCGTGGCGCGGGAGGCTGACGGGAAGACGCGGCAGGCTGACAGCGGCGGTGACGGGAGGTACCACATCGGCGAGTGAACAGACCGGGATGGGGGTGGTCTTGGAGTGGCCGGTGACAACATGGCGCACCCAGACCGAGACCTTCCGGCGGGACCGCCGGCCGCGGTAGCGCTCCAGCCAACCGATTGCGTGTGTCGCTCCACAGGCTACTATGGCTACGGATGCAGACGGGTTCATCCTCCGGACAGCATGGTGTCAGGAGTCACCTGGAAGGCCGGCTGGGACTGCCTGCTCGATCGCCAGTACGAGGGCAGGCGCACGCGGAGGCCCACTATGCCTCTGACCTTGGATGGCATCTCCGACCTCATCGGCAGCCGTCGTTACTGCTTTGTCATCATGCCCTTCGGCGGAGCCGGCTCGTTCTACCGGGAGCTAGCGGACGTAGTGGAGCGGCAATGCGGGTTGTGCTGCGTTCGGGCAGATGACGTGCCTCCCGCCGAGCCGATGCTGCTAGAGAAGGTCCATCAGCTCATCGAGAACGCCGAACTGGTCCTCGCCGACCTCTCCGAGGCCCGACCAAACCTCTACTACGAAGTCGGCTACGCCAAGGCCAGGGGCAAGCGCGTGCTGATCGTCTGTCACCGCGGCACGGAATTTGCCGTCGACCTGCAGGGCATCGAACGGATCGAGTACGAGGACACCAGAGACGGCGTACCCCATTTTCATGCCGAACTCAAGCGCCATATCATGGCTCTGGTTGAGTCGGACCGCCTCCTGCTGCGCTCTATGCTGGTGGCACCCCGCAGCCTGCCGTCGTACCTCCTGGCGAGCCCGCGTTGGCACACGGCGCGGACGCTCAGCGAGGCGACCCGCGAACGACGCACCTACGGTGACTACCTGGGCGTCGTGGGGATCGTCTCTGCCTTTGGCGCCCTTCTGGGTCAGGAGGGAGTGCCTGAGTTGATCAGTGCCAAGCACGCCGACCGTAGTCTGCTCGACCAGGACTGCAATCTCTACCTGATCGGCTCGTCGCGCGCCAATGACCTGACGGATGCGGCCCTCGCGCTGATCCAGCGCAGTGCTGGACACCCCTGGCGGTTCGAGTCCCTTCGCCGCGAGCGGAAGACCCGCCTGGTCGGGCTTGTCGACGGCCGGCCCTGGGAGCATGTGGGCGATCACCGGGTGAGTGTTCCTGATCACGACTACGGCCTTCTGATCCGGGGTCCGCATCCTGCCCACGACGGTCGCCTGATCATGGTTCTGGCGGGGACCCGCTCGTTGGGCACCGGCGGGGTCTGCCTGGCAGCCACCCGTCCGCGGCTGCTTCAGAAGATCCGGGACAAGCTAGGGGCCAGTACTCTGGCAGACCGCACCAAACTCATCTGGGTTCTCGTCCGGGCCATACCCGATCCCGCGGACAACCACGCCTCCGTCGACTACACGGATGTACAAGAGGCCGGGACCGCATGAGGACCGCGGCGGTTGGCGGTGCAGGTAGCGCCCCCGAGCCAAGATGACCGGCGCTGCAACACCGGTCTGGGCAAGTGGTGAGGGTGTGGTCATCCCGCTGGAAGGCGGCTGGGCGAGGATCGAGGCGTTCAGCGGCAAAGCCTACGGCCAGGCGATCACCTGGTAGGGCCTGGTGCCGGTCCCGGCCCGGTTCGCCGCCAGGTTGCTCCTGGTGAGGACCTGCGGTGAGGGCGGCGCGTGGGGCGGGTGGGCCGCTGTCCCCAACTGGGCGCTCCGCCGCACGCCGTGCCGCCTTTCCCCTCGGCCATGCACCCCGCCGAACCTCTGCCCCGCACAGATACGCCGCGTGACAGCCCCCTGTGTGAGCCCGGCTCCGGGCCATCCGCGCGACGCCCTCAGCGACGCCGCACGGGCGGTGCCGACCCCAACTCGGTCTCCGGCCGGCAGACGTAAGCGACATGGCCCGGCGCGGCGTGGCCCGTGACCATTGCGCCTGCGCCTGTTTCGTGCTACTGTCAGACAAGGTTGTGGGGCTGCCCCCACGGCACTGAGAACAGCATGGGGCAACCGGGCGGCGGGGGATTGGCCCCGGCGGGTGGGGGCTGGAGTGGCCAGGAGGCCGTCGGGGTCGCCCCGGACGGAAGGGAAGTCGCTTGGCGTGATCAGGAACCCCCATGATCGGCCTGGCGCCACTCACAACAACGGGGCCGGCCGGCACCCGGGCTCGACCCCCACTCTCAGCACGCCCGCCGCGCACGGCTGCAAGCCGCGGTGGCCCCATGAAGGGACGGGGAGCTAGACAGTCCGTGAACACCACCACCCCCTGGTCTGGCAAAGCCCGGCTCGCACTGCTCTTGGGGACGATCATCTCGGTCAGTCAGTGTCCCGCGGCGTACTACATCACTTGCCTTTATGCCAAGGACGGTCCGGTGGTCCAGGGCTGCGTGGACACGGCACACGATGCTTTCATCATCACCTCCTGGACGGACACGTCAGCCGCCAAGAACAGTTGGGTGCCGAGAACCGACCAGTTGCCGCTGATCGCGGGCCACTGAACCCGGCAGCACGGATAGCGGCCCGGGCCGCGACCCCTGAGGACACGGTCCTATACGACCCGACCAATCCCAAGCGGGTGCTGCTGTTCGGCAGCCTGTGTCCGCCCCTGGCCGTGTCGGCATGCGGCGACTGGATGCAACAAGAGACCCCCGGTGCAGAGAACTGAGCGCGAGCGGGTGAGGTAGCAGTCTGCAGCAGCCCATCTCGCGGCGTTGCCAGATGCGGGGAGAACCGGAGTACCGTTGACATGGCTGCGTGGGGTGGGAGCGTTGGGGGGCGCCCTGTCCGCCCTGAGGAGGATGGGGCACCGGTGTCTCCGAGCCCTGCCGAGTGGCTCGCGGCCGTCGCCCGCGATTGGGGGTCGCTCGTCGCTCTGGTGGTCGCCAACCTGGTGACCCTTGGCGGTGTCCTGACCGACGCCTGGAGCACGTTCGACGTCGTCTTCCTCTACTGGTCTGAGAACGTCATCATCGGCGTGCTCAACCTCCTCAAGATGCTCATCGCTGGAGTCGCCGGCGACCCGCGCGGCCGCGTCCAAGCGGGCGGGGGCCTCTCTTCCGGCCTGGGAGGGCTCCTCTTCCTCTGCGCCTTCTTCACGGTACACTATGGCCTGTTCACGTTCATCCACGGCGTCTTCGTCATGGAGCTGTTTGGGGGGGCCATGCATTCCGGCGGCTCCCCCAACCCGTTCCGAGAGCTGGTGTCGGTAGTGCTGGGCGGGTCGGGACTGTGCGTGGGCCTGCTCTCGCTCGCCGGCAGTCACGGGCTCTCCTTCGTGTCGAACTTCCTCATCCGCGGCGAGTACCGTCAGGCAAGGACGCAGAAGCTGTTCGTTGCGCCCTACGGCCGCATCGTCCTGCTGCACCTGGTCGTCCTTGGCGGCGGGTTCGCGACGACAGCCTGCGGCTCTCCTCTGCCCGCCGTAGCGCTGCTAGTGCTCACCAAGACGGCCACCGACGTGGGGCTGCACCTGCGGGCACACGGGCAACTCGACCGGGCGCGCGTGGGGGGGTGGCTGGGGAAACCTGTCGGCACGGGCCGTGGCCTGAGCCGTGGGGGGCCGCGCCGGCTGCCATGAAGCCGCCCCGGTGAGCCGCGAAGAGGTAGCCAACCCCGCTCCCAAGTCCACCTCGTGGTCGCCCCTCGGCAGCCCCGCATGCCCACTCGCGGGCTCGTCCTCAAGCTTGTTCTTTCCTGGCATTCGCGCCGCCTTGACAGGCCCTCAGTGCCTCGACGTCCTTCCTCAGGGCCTTGAGCTTCGCGGCGTTGTCGGTCGCCATCGTGAACGCGAGAAAGCCGATCATGAAGCCGAAGATACCGAAGACCCCCATGCTCCTGCCCTCCTTGTCGCTACTGGGCCGCGTGTGCACCGGCTGCTGAGCGGGGCCCGTGCTCCGGTTTCATCCCAAGCCAGTCGGCCGCGGCCAGCCTGGCGGCGCCTACCACCCGCAATCCTGGCCGTGAAGCTACCGGGTCGCCGGGTGCAGCTCCCCGATCAGGGTCTCTGCCTCGTGCAGGAACCCCTGGGCCTCCGCCGTGGCCTTGGGGGGATCGGCTCTGAGCAGCTCCCGCAGTGCGGCGAGGGTGGCCCGGGCGGCGTCCTTCCGGTTCAGCTTCCACTGGGCCATGGCGATGAAGGCAAGATCCTCGGGCGTGGGTCCGCGGCTCGCGGCGTTGAGGGCTTCCGCGCGTCCCAGGGTCGCGAGGGCCTCCTCGTACCAGCCGGCCCGGTACTGCGCCACTCCCAGCGTGTTGAGGATGGCAGCATCCTGCGGCGCCAGGGCCACCGCCTGGGTCGCCTGCCCCAGGGCGCGGGCCACCGCTCCGGACGGCGAGCCGGGTCCGGCCACCACGGGCCAGGCCTGGCTGTTCAGCGCGGCGGCCTCACGCTGGGTCTCGGTGAGGCGCGGCTCGGCAGCCGGTTCTGCGGTGGGCAGCTCGATGCGGGGCCCCAGGCAGATGCGGAAACCGAGGTTGATGCCCGCGCCCTCTGCCGGCCAGCCGACCCGCTTGGTCGGGCTCGCCCAGATGCCATCATAGAGCCAGGAGCCGCCACGGAAGGCGCGGGAGGGTGCTGCCTGCAGGTTCACGGGATCGGCCTCGGGCGAGCGCTGGTAGTACTGGGGATCATAGAGGTCCAGACACCACTCATACACGTTCCCACTCATGTCGCAGAGCCCCAACCCGTTGGCCTTCTTCTGGCCCACTGGGTGCGGCTGGCCGGCGCTGTTGCCGAGGTGCCAGGCCGCCTCGTCCACCGAGTCTGAACCGCTGTAGGCATACCCCTGGTGGCTGGTGCCGCCCCGGGCGGCGTATTCCCACTCCGCCTCGGTCGGCAGGCGGTACTCGTACCCCGCCGGCCCACCGACTCCGCTCAGGGCAGGCAGACGCCCCGCCTTCTGCTCCCGCTCCGTCAGCTTGGCGCAGAAGGCCATGGCGGCATCGAACGAGACCAACTCGACGGGATTCCGCGCACTCCGGGGGCCGTCCGCGAAGCCGCTCGGATTGCTGCCGGTGATGCTCTGATACTCGGCCTGGGTCACCTCGCACTTCCCCAACCAGAAGCCGTGCGTGAGCCGCACCGCGTGCACCGGCTTCTCGTCGGGCTCCCCGCTGGCAGATCCCATCTGGAACCTGCCCGGGGTGACCCAGACCAGCTCCAACCCCAGCTCCGGGACCGTCCACGGCTGGCCCTCCGCCGGTGGCGTCACAGACGGTGGCACGGCGCGCGTCTCTGCCGGTTGGTCTGCCGCCGTCTCCGGTGCCTGTCCGTGCGCTGCCGAACCATCGCTCTCCCACGGATCTGCCTCGCGGCTGAGAAAGGGCCGTTTCGGGGACGCCACGGTCGAGGCAAGGCGCCGCGAGTCGGCCGAGAAGGCGAGGCCCCCAACCACCCCAGAGCCATGGTCTGTCAGGGTCAGTAGCGACGTTCCCCGCTCGGTGTCGATGAGGGTGATGGTTCCCGACGCCTCGCCGGTGTCGGCCGCCAGCCGTCTACCGTCTGCCGTGAACGCCAGACGCCAGACCCCGACTCCCTCGATGCAGGCATGCATCTCGCTCTGGTCCGTCCGCCACAGCCGTGTGCCGGCCACTCCTCCCGCCACCGCGCTGACCGCGAGCCACTCGCCGTTGGGTGCGAAGGCGATCGCGTTCGCGAAGTCGACGCGGGGAGACAGGGCCAGGGGTACAGGCTGCCAGGTGGTTGTGTCGAACGCCGCGAGGCCGCCGCCGCCGCCCACGTAGAGGCTCCGACGGTCTGGCGACAGAGCGAGGGACAGTACGAGGGTGAGCCCGGTATCCAGCCGGCGCACCAGCGTCCCGGCCTCGGCATCGTAGAGACTCACCTCGGCCCCGGTCTGACCTCCAGCGGCCAGGACCTTGCCCGGCTCAATCCAGCATACCGTGGACCAGGCATACCCCTGGCGGTCCCCTTTGAACTCATGGACCAACGTCGCGGTGCGCAGGTCCCAGACGTGGACGTCACCGTTGCCGAAACCGGCCGCCACGGGTGCTGACACGTCCCCGTCCCAGGCCACGGAGCCAGGCGCCTCGCCGCGGGTGTACCTCAGGATGCGCGAGGCGGACAGGCCGTCCGGGGTGAGCAGAGCGCACTTCCCGACCGGCGCATACAGCAGGTGGTCCCCGGCGCGCGTGAAGCAGACGGGGCCTCCCGACGGCCACTCAAGCAGGCGGGTCAGGCGGTCCGTGAGGGCCTTACCGGTGACCTCGCCAAGCGACGTCCGCCGGACGCCCTCGGTGGCCGTGCCGACGTAGAGGGTCTCACACCCAGGGGTGCCCGCCAGCGAGAAGACGGGTGGCCCGTGTGCCATCCCGGCCAGCCCACCGGTGGCCGTTTCCCAGACGCACAGCGTGCCATCCGGGCCGCCTCCCAGGAGGTACCTTCCGGCCGCGGCAAACAGGATCGCGTTGACCGTCGCCGGGTGCCAGAATGGGGCGATCTGGTCGCCCGAGGCGATGTCTCTCAGCCGCGCCGTGGAGCCGCTGCCGCTGGCAGAGGCGATCCGCCTGCCGTCGGGTGACACCGCCAGGAACCATGCGCCATCGGGGCCTGCGCCCATCTGCCGGACCTCGGTCGCGGCGTGCACATCGTAAAGGTGCAGTAGGTTCTCGGATGACCACCAGACCCCCTTGCCGTCAGGGGTCCATGCCGCGGCCTTCGCGCGGCCATCCGTTCCGCCCAGGGAGGCGATCACTTTGCCGGAGCGGAGGTCCACGAGGCTGAACGGCGGGGAGGCAGCACCCGAGTGGCTGCCACCCGCAACCACGTAGGGCGTCGCGGGTGACACCGCCATCTGACATTCCGGCCCGGCTGGCACCTCGGTCTGCCACAGGCGCTCGCCGGTGCTGACCCGGTAGACTTCCAGAACGCCCGTCGTCGCGTTGGTCCCGGCCATCGCGAGCGTGGCGAGCAACTCACCATCCGGCGTAAACCCGGTGAGGCGTATGCCTTCCGTCTTCGGGAGGATCGCGGTGCGTTCGCCGCCAGCAACCCCCTCGACGACGACGCTCCCGTCACGCACAGGCCAAGCGACGCGCCTGCCATCGGCTGACATGGCCACCTGTCCATAGGCCACTCCGTTCCTGTCCGTGCTCTCCTCGGTGCGCCGGCACTCCCGGCTGAGGAAGCCCCACTCCCAGTGCCGGAATCGCGTGGGACATCGCGTGAGCGCCGTGCGTGCCCGGAGCGCGTCGCCTTTGGCGAGGTAACCTTGGGCCAAGCCGATCAGGGCCCGGTAGCTCGCATACTCGGCCTGGTCGCGGCGCTTCTCCGCCTCGTCCCTGGCGTCCTCGGCCTCACCCTTGGCGGCCACGGCCTGCTTCTCGTTCCGGTCGGCGCGGCGCCACTGCACCAGCGATACGACCAGCCCCACGACCACCGTCGCGAACACCAGGGCCGCCGCCGTGACGAAGCCCCGGTGCCGACGGACCAGCAGCGCCAGTTGCCGGCCCAGGCCGGCGTGCTCGGCCAGCGTCGCGAAGCCGGACTGGTAGCGTTCGATCTCCGCCTGCAGGTCCTTGACGCTGGCATAGCGCGCCTCGGGCCTGAGCGCCAGCGCCTTCATGGCCACCGCCGACAGCGCCTCCGGGATGTGGCCGCCGGGGCAATGGGGGAAGGGGCTGGTGTCGGGTGTCAGGGGCCGGGTGTCGGGCCGCGATGGCGGGTCACCCTCCTGCCGGGCCGCCGGTGGTGAGGTCCGGACCGCCGTTGCCGGGGTGATCCGACCCTCGCTCACCTTGAGCAGCACGTCCGCCACCGTGCCGCCCTCGACCGGCGGCCGCAGAACCAGGATGGTGTAGAGGATCGCGCCCAGCGCATAGATGTCCGCCCGCGCGTCGATCTCACCGATGCGGCCTTCGGCCTGCTCCGGAGCCATGAACTGCGGGGTGCCGAGGATCTGGCCGTCCAGCGTGTGCAGCACACCCTCCCCGGGCTCCTCACGGGTCGACTCGATGGCGGGCCCGTCGGCGTTCTCCGACCGGTCTGGCCTGTCCGGCTCCGCCGACGCCCCGTCCTGCCGACTCCCCAGCACCTTGGCCAGGCCCCAGTCCATGACCAGGACTTCGCCGAACTCGCCTACCATCACGTTCTCGGGCTTGAGGTCACGGTGGATGACCCCTTTGGCGTGGGCAAAGGCCACGGCGTCGCAGGCCTTGAGGAAGATGGTCAGCAGGGCACTCAGCGGGTACCTCGCCAGCGTGTCCGGGTCCCGGGCTGCGAGCTTCTGGAGGACCTCCTTCAGCGTGACGCCGTGGACCAGCTTCATGGTGTAGAAGACATGGTCCTGGTCATCGACGCTCAGTTCGTGGACGGGGACGATGTTGGGATGCTCGAGCTGGCCGGTTACCTGCGCCTCCTCGACGAAGCGCACAACCTGGGCGGGCGCGGCCTCCTGGCCGGGGAGCATGACCTTCATGGCGACCCGGCGCAGGATGTTCAGGTCCTTGGCCGCGAGGATGGCGCCCATGCCGCCGCGGGCGACCAGTTCACCGATGTCGTAGCGGCTGCCCTGGCGGTCGGCGGGAAGGGGCGTGGGGCTGACGGGCTCGTGGGGGTCCAGGCCGACGCCGCCCTTGAGACCGCGGCGGGTCATGTACTCGGCAATGCTCTCACGGTCGGGCTTGGGGCCAGGCGCCAGGGTAGACTGCCCCTCCCAGGCGGCGCCATTTCTGTCCGGCATGGCCTCTTCCCTCCAGGCTCTCCGCCTGCCGGTGGAACGCCCGCCGCAGACGATGCCCCGGCCGCAGTTCCGCTATTGCGGTGCAACACCTATGACAATAGGGTGTTATGATCCGGCGTTCAAGGCCGACGGGACGTCGTTCTCCCGGCCGCAGGATGCCCCCCCGTACGGGTCACCGGAGCGCTGCGGCCAGAGCGCTGGCGCCGGGCTCCCGGTCCGCGGGTCTGCGCTCGCCCTCTGCCGGCACCCTAAGCCAGTGCACATCCGTTCATTGAAAGCGCCATGACGGACGAGTAAACTGGAGATTGTTGCTTGTCAGAGGGCGGTTGTGGATGCCCTGCGCCTCACGGGAGCGGAGAGGAGCGGCGACCATGGAGACCACCGGTGGCCCCGTGGGCAGGTACGACGAGTTCCTGGCCAACGAACTCGACGCTGCGAAGCGGTCAGGCGGCAAGCCCGCACTGGCGGTTCTCTCCCGGAGGCTGGCCGATGCCAAGGGGCTGAAGCCGCGCGAAGCCAGGGAGGTCGTGGTCGACTACGGCGCCCGACAGTGCCCGGAGCACGTCGGCAGTCTGGCGGCAAGGCCGCTGAAACTGCTGGCCTGGTTCATGGTCGTCACCGCCATGTTCCAGACGGTTCTCGTCGTCCTCCAGTCGTCACGCACGGCACTGTCGGTGTCGGTCCCGGTGCTCACCTGGGGCGCAGCGCTGAGTTGCCTTGTCGAGGCCTATTGGGCCAAAGGGGACACGCGCCGCGACCGCGTGGTCTGGGGGCTGGCGGCGGTCTCCTACCTGGCGCTGGCGGTTTGGCTGTTCTGCGGTCCGCAGGTGCTGGAGCGCGCCTTTGGCGTCGTGATCCTGGGACTGGCGGTGTGGACGGCCTCGCGTGCGGCACGGCGGCGGTAGACGAAGGGACCGGGCGGGCGTCTCGGCCCTCAGACAAGGGTCGCCGTCCCCACGGAACCGCAGGCTGGGAGGTGTATCCCATGGCCACGATCGGGCCGCGGGGACTGGAGACGCAGACCAACACGCTGGCGGCTGAGGGCTGGGAAGTGGTCTCCTGCAGCGCGGCCAGTCATGGCTCGTTCCTCTACCGGTTCTCGATGGTCACCGTCATCCTGCGTCGGGAGGCTGCGGTCTTGGCGACCCTCGTGTTCCTGCTGGGCCTCCCCCTTCTGTCCCGCGCCGCAGTGGCTCTGGCAGACCCCGGTGGGCCTGCCCGTCCCCAGAGTGTTGCCGAGGTCATCCCGCCGCCCGTCCCCGAGGCCGAGAACGCAGCGCCGCTGTACCGGGCAGCGGTCACGGCCCTGGAAGCGGAGAAGGTCTGGAGCTCGACCCTGGCCTTGCTGGCGGGGAGTGTCGACTTCCGCGCGGACCCGAAGGCCACGGTGGACTGGCTCAAGCTGCCGCAGGCGAACAACCGCAACCCGACCCAGGAGGAGGTCCGTGCCGAGTTCGCGCGGCGGCTCGATGGCCCGGCCGTCGCCGAGGCGCTGAGGCTGGTCGCCAGAGCCAGTGCTCTCCCTAAGTGCCGATTCGACGTCGACTACGCAAAGGGCGGCGAGGCCCCGCTGCCTCACCACGCCGAGTTGAGAGCACTGAGCCGCTTCCTTGGCACAGTGGCAGCCACGGCGACGCAACGGGGTGCCGCCCCGACGGCGTGGGCCTGCACCCTCTGGCAGTTGCGACTCGCTGAGGCGCTGCGAGACGAGCCCTTCCTCATCAGCCCGCTTGTCCGCGGCGCCTTGCTCGAGATGGCGGCATTGCGGATAGAGACGGTGGCGGATGGGGTGGCGGTCGGCGGCGACGCCATCCCCTGCATCGATCGGCTTCTGGACTCGATGGACGACCCCCAACCCTGGTGCCGCGGCGTCGATGGGATGCGCTTGGTCTTTGGGGATTGGTTCTTCCACCTGCCGCCCGACAAGATCCAGCAGTTGGGCAACCTGACCTCAGAAGCCACGGGCAAGCCCTTGCTCCTCTCCCCCGAGGAACTGGCGGCCGAGCAGGCTGCTTTCGCCGCGGCTCTGGTCCGCATCGCGACGCTGCTGGAGAAGCCGTACTGGAGCGCCAAGGGCGAACTTGACGCCCTGCGTGTACCCCCCACAACCCCGGTTGCGGTAGGGCTGGTTATGGCGCTCCGCCATGTCGGCGTAAAGGCAGCAGGGGCTCAGGCGACGGCCCGCCTCGCCCGCCTCGGCTTGAGGCTGAAACAGTACAAGGAGGCCCATGGGACCTACCCGGCTGACTTGGCCGCGCTCGACCTGGCTGGTATCCCTCCGGAGAAGCAGCAGGACCCGTTCACCGGCAAGCCCTTGTGCTACCGCACCGAAGGCCAGGGCTTCGTGCTCTACAGCGCCTGGTGGGACGGCGTGGACAACGGCGGCAGCCTCCACGGCGGCAGAGCGAACGAGGGGGACGACTGGGGCTGGCGCGCGGCCCAGTGATCGTGCGGCAGGCCGAGCGAGACACGCAGGAACGGGGAGACGGACAATGCGCTGGCAACGAGTGGTCGACCTTGGGACAGCGGTGCTGATGGCGACAGCGGTGGCGGCTTCTTCTGCGGACCTGCGACTCAGGGTGAACGGGGTCAGCGACAACCGGAACCCGGGCGGGTATGACTCCCGGCTGCGGATCGGGCTGGGCGTCGAGGGCGACATCCTCGGCGCCGCCAGAGCTGGCCGTTGCGTGGTGACGAAGGCGACCGACGATACCGGCGCCGTCCTCGCCCAGGAGCCCCCGGTGCGCATCTGGGTGGCGACGCCGAAGGCTGTGGTCAAGGGCCCCTTCTTGCTCAAGGACCTGCCGCTGCCGTAGTGGGCAGGGGCGGCCCCGTTGCCCTCGGAGGGGCGTTCCCGCCGGGCCCTGCGCACTCGGGGTAGGACGCCGTTGGATGGGTGCGACGGTTCGTGATGGCGGCCACGGAGCCGCGTCGTGACTGGAGCGCCGGCCCCGGACCGTGACCGACGGCGCCGCGGCAGGCGGCGAGGAGGTGTTCACCATGGGTGCCCAGCGGAGGATCGGCGTGGGGCTGGGACTGGGGCTGGTGGCGGCAATGCTGGCTGTGCCGGCGACACGTTGGGTGGTGGTCGAGCAACTGCGTAGCCTCATCTGGCCGCGCGAGACGGACCCGTTCCTGCAACCGATGGTACCGCGCCTGCGGGATAGGGCAGACGTCGCCGTCATGTACCGCCGGCTCCAGCGGGCCGCCGAACGTGCGCCGGAGGACTTCGAGCTGCAGTTGGACTGGGCCCTGATGGATCCGGCGGCCGGTACCAGGACGGAGCACTTGCGCGCCCTGGAAGCGCGCTTCCCGGAACGGGCTTCCCTGGCGGAGCATGAGGGGCGCTACTCCGCGGAGTTGGTCGGGGAGTCGTGGCCGGGGCTGGTGGCGCCCGCTCGCCCGGCCTACCCGGGACAGTAGGGAGCGGAGTTCGCTGGATAGGGGGCAGAGGCCATGCCAACCGACCGCACATGCTCGCAGTGCGGGTCGGGCCTGACCGACGAGGAGCCGGGCAGCCTGTGCCAGCGCTGCCGCGATGCGGCGACCCTCCCGCCGCAGGCCGCGGCGGCGACGCTGCCCCCGGTGGAGGCAACCCAGCCCTGCGATGGGCCTCCTGAGCCCCGTGCGGCCCCCAGCCTGGGGACCGTGCGCTACTTCGGCGACTACGAGTTGCTCGAGGAGGTCGCCCGCGGCGGCATGGGGGTGGTCTACCGGGCCCGGCAGTTGAGCCTGAACCGGCCGGTGGCCCTGAAGATGATCCTGGCCGGGCAACTGGCCTCCGAGACCGACGTGCAGCGCTTCCGCATGGAGGCCGAGGCCGCGGCGACCCTGCAGCACCCCAACATCGTGGCCGTCCATGAGGTCGGCGAGCACGAAGGCCAGCACTACTTCTCGATGGACTTCGTCGAGGGCCGCAGCCTCTCGGCCATGATCCGCAAGAGCCCGCTGCCGCCCAAGGAAGCGGCGCGCTACCTGCGGACCATCGCCGAGGCCATCCACTACGCCCACCAGCACGGCACCCTGCACCGGGACTTGAAGCCGGCCAACGTGCTGATCGACACCACGGACCAGCCTCGCATCACCGACTTCGGCCTGGCCAAGCGGGTCGAGAGCGAGTCGGGGATGACGATGTCCGGCACGGCCCTGGGTACGCCCAGTTACATGCCGCCGGAACAGGCCGCCGGGAGCCGGAACGTGGGCCCGGCCAGCGACGTCTACGGGCTGGGGGCGATCCTCTACGAGATGCTGACCGCCCGGCCGCCCTTCCAGGCGTCGACGCCAGCCGGGACCATGCTACAGGTGCTGCAGATGGAACCGGTGCCGCCGCGGCGCTTCGACCCGAAGCTGCCGCGGGATCTGGAGACGATCTGCCTGAAGTGTCTCGAGAAGGACCCGCACCGGCGCTACGCCTCGGCGCAGGACCTGGCCGACGAGTTGCGGCGCTTCCTGGCCGATGAGCCCATCCTGGCCCGCCCGATCTCGGCCCCGGCCCGCGCCTGGCGCTGGTGCAAGCGCAAGCCGGTGGTGGCCGGGCTGGCGGCGGCGCTGACACTCGTGCTGGTCACCCTCGCCGTGGTCGGGCCGCTGATCGCCTTGCGTCAGACGCGGCTTGCCGCCGACGAAGCCGCGGCGCGGCAAGTGGCGGACAGAGCGCGGGGCGTCGCCGAGGAGGCGACGGCCGAGGCCCGCCGCCAACTCTACGTCCCGGACATCGCCGTGGTCCAGCAGTGCTGGGACGAGGCCAACGTGGGTCGGCTCGTCGAGCTGCTCGACCGGCACCGGCCTGGACCGGGCGAGGAGGACCTGCGGGATTTCGGCTGGTACTACTGGTGGAGGACGGCCCACCGCTACGAGGCGGCGCTGGAGCACGGCGCCGGGGTCTGTTCGGTCGCGGTCTCTCCCGATGGCGCCACCCCGGCTTCCTCGGGCCAGGACGGCGTGATCAAGCTCTGGGACTGGCGGAAGGGCCAGGTCCGCCAGACGTGGAAGGCCCACGAAAGCCACGCCAAAGCGGTGGTGTTCCTGCCGGACGGTGGTCACCTGGTCTCCGCTGGCGACGATGTTCGGGTCAGGCTCTGGGACGTCGCGACCGGGGAGTTGCTCCGCTCCTTCGAGGGGCACAGAGACAACGTCCTGGCTGCAGCCCTCTCCCCGGATGGGCTGACCTTGGCCACAGCGAGCTGGGACCACACCACGCGACTGTGGGACGTCGCCACCGGCACGCTGCGCTTCGCGCTGGAGGGCGATGCTCGCTGGGTGATGTGTGTCGCCTTCTCCCCCGACGGGCAGACCCTCGCCTCGGGTTTCCCCGCGGTGTGGCTGTGGGACCCTGTCACCGGCCGGAGAAAGAGGACCCTGGAGACCGGGCCCGATGTGTACGCCCTGTCGGTGGCCTTCTCGCCGGATGGCACCCGCCTGGCCGCGGGCTGCACCGACCAGACCGTCAAGCTGTGGGATGCCGCCACGGGGCAGCGCCTGGCCACCCTGGCGGGGCACGCCCACGGCGTCAACGCGGTGGCGTTCTCCCCGGACGGTCGTCGCTTGGCCTCGGGGAGCAACGACTGCACGGTCAGGCTGTGGGACGCGGCCACCGGCACGCTCGAGGTGGCCCTCAAAGGCCATGCGGACATCGTCAGCAGCGTTGCCTTCCTCGATGGTGCCAGGCGGCTGGCATCGGCGAGCTACGACGGCAGTGTCAAGATCTGGGACCTCGGCAGCCAGGAGCACCGGACGGCTCTCACGGGGGTCCCCTATGGGGTCACCTCACTCACGTTCTCTCCGGACGGCAGGACCCTGGCCTCAACCTGCGAATCCGCAGGCGCGCAGGTGTGGGACCTGGACACCGGCCAGTCCACCCCGGTCGGCGGGGAATGGGCCGCCATTGAGCCTCACCGCGCCGCCTACTCCCGTGATCTGCAGACGCTCGCCTGGGGCAACCCGGACGGCTCCGTCGCCCTCTGGGACGTGGCCGGCCGCCGGCGGCGGACCACTCTCACCGGGCACACGGGTGACGTTACCTGCGTGGCCATCTCGCCCGACGGCAAGGCCCTGGCCTCAGGCAGCAACGAGCTCATCCTCTGGGACGCCGCCGCCGGGCAGCCCCTGCACACCGTGAAGGGGGTTCTGACCCGGTGTCTGGCCTTCTCCCCCGACGGCCGGACTCTGGACGCGGAGACCGTGTCCGTGTCGACGGACTTCCGTGTCCAGATCGCTCGGTGGGACACCGACACGGGCACGCTGAGAGGGCAGCCCCTCCCTGTGGAGGTCGGCAGAGTGTGGTCGCTGGCCTTCTCCCCCGACGGCCGGACGCTCGCGTCGGCGGGCGACGACGCCCGGATCGAGCTCTGGCGCGCAGCGGCGCCGAAGTAGGGGTGGGCCGGCACCTGGCAGGGCTGGCCAAGGCCACCCGGCCCCTCGGGGACCGCGCCTGCCTGTACTGCCCATGCGCCCTGGAGGCCGGGATCTCCGCATCCCGGCTGCGGCATACGGAGATGCCGCGCTCCACGGCCTGCGGCCGGCCACGGCACCTGCAAACGCTCGGGCATCCGTTCGTAGTGTGCTCGCAGGCCCAGCGTCCCCAAGGCTGGGCAAGAGCATATCAAGGTCTGGGTTGGCGCCAGTGACCACCGACCGGGGGCGCCCCGGCGTTGCGGGTTCGGGACTTGGGCCCGCGGCCCCTACAGAGTCGCCGGATCGATCCTATGGTAGCGTCCGGCGCTCTCGAGGTCGGCCAGGAGCCTCCCCGGCGTGGCGTACCGGTCGCCGGGCCGTTTGGCGAGCATCTTCAGCACCACGTCCTCAAACGCTTCCGGGATGGCCATGTGGTATGACCTCGGACTCTTCGGCCGGACCTCGCGGATGTCCTTGACCAGCTTGGGCAGAGATGGGCCTTCGAACGGCGGCCGACCGGTCAGCAGCGCGTAGAGGGTGGCACCCAGCTCGTAGATATCCGAGCGGCAGTCGACGGGAGCGTCGGGGTCTCCCAGCGTGCGTTCCGGAGACATGTAGGGCAACTCGCCAAGCAGTTCGCCAGGCTGAGTGACCTGTTGTGCCAGAGCCCCTTCCAGGGCCTTGGCCAGCATCAGGTCTCCGAGCTTCGTCACCTTGTCGCTGGAGCGCCGCAGGATGTTCTGGGGCGTGACATTGCGGTGGATGATCTTGTGTTCGGCCGCCACGGCCAGGGCCCGGGCGACGTGCACCGCCACACGGAAGGTCTCGTGCCAGTCGAGCATACCGGCGATGCCGATGCGCTCGATCACCTTGGTGAGGCTCTCACCGTCGACGAACTCCATGGCCGCCCAGCAGTAGCCATCTGTGATGCCCGCCGCATAGAGTTCCACGAGGTTGGGGTGCCGGACGGTGATCATCGTCTTCATGGCCCGCACGAAACGGTGCCTTTCCTCCTCCGAGCAGTCTCGAAGGGCACCCGGACCCCAGCCGTCTCCTCATGGCCGGGACTCTACGTCTACAGTACCAATGTCATGCGGACGTGTCCAGCGCCTCAGGCCGTCGTCAGGGCCCCGGGCTCTTGGCCTGGTCCCGATAGGTCCACCCGCACTTCGGGCAACTCGCCTGGCCCGCCGGGATGGTACCCCCACAGGACACGCACTGAGCGGGGCCGGCGGGGCTGTCCTTGTGCGCCGCTCTCTGCTGGGCCTGCTCGGGGGTCCCATAGGTCAGGACGAGGACAAGGGTCGCAATGGGGCCGAAGAACAGCGAGACCACCCACCAACCGGAGCCGCTGCGCCTCGTCGCCTGGGCAAGCCCGGCGTTGATCAGCGAGAGCGTGAACCAGCCCATGACGTAGCCGGTATCCTGTCCCAGATCGCCACGGGAGAGATGCTCGAGGGAGAACCGCCGGCAGCCGGCCATCAGTTGGCGCAACCCCTGCGCTAGCCTCTCGTCATAGGTGTAGAGTCCCATCAGTTGGCGCAACCCCTGCGCTAGCCTCTCGTCATAGGTGTAGAGTCCCAGAGCGCCGCCGGGCACCTTGGCGTAGACGTCGGCGCCGAACTCGTTACGCAGGCCTTCCGCGGCGACGAAGATCTCCTCGCGGGTGTGCCCGAATCGCTCGACATAGACCGGAATCTGGTGTGCGTCCACCGCTCTTCCGACAGTCTTACCAACCATGGCGACCGCTACGGGACCGCGCCATGCCGATGAGCTTGATGTAAGGCGCCCCCAGCGCCACGGTCCCGGCACGGGGCCGCCTGCACCAGAACCAGATGCATGGATGACAGCCTGAGAGAGCACTGCGCTGAACTGAACCGCTGCAACCAGCGGGGCGGGCGGATGCTCTCGGTCTTCGACCTGCTCGAGGCAGGAACTCTCGACCTGGACCTGGCAGCGTGCCTGATGGCCCGGATCAGCCGCGGGGCATCGTTCATGGTCGGCGCTTCACCCGGCGGTGCAGGCAAGACCACCGTGATGGCGGCCCTGCTGAATCTGGCCCCGGCAGACCGGCCTCTGACCGCGGCGACGGCCGAGTCGGTACGGTCAGGCAGACAGGCCGGGTCCGTCCCTCGGTGCTATATCTGCCACGAGGTCGGTCGCGGCCATTACTTCTCGTACCTCTGGGGCGAAGCACTGCGTGAGTACTGCGCGTTGGCAGGTTGTGGACACATGCTGGCGACCAACCTGCACGCCGACGACCTGGACGAGACCTGCAGCCAGGTCTGCGGCCAGAACGGGGTACCGCTAGACGACTTCCGTTGCTTTGACCTGCTGGTCTTCCTGCGGGTCGGTGCCGGCACCGGGCCGTATCGGCGGATCGCCAAGGTCTACTGCGGCGATAGGGGCCACGGCCACCGCCTGCTCTTCGATGGCGCCTCGTTGGCTCCGGACCTGGACTCACCCGGACGCGGCGGCGACGCGGTCTACGTGCGACGTTGCCGTGAGTTCCTTGAGCAAACGCACGCGGCAGGGGCGCGGACCATCGAGCAGACGCGCCGGGCGGTCCTCGGGTTTCTCAGCGCCTGCACCCCTGCGGCGTCCTGACCAGGCGGTCGACGATGCCCTTCAGTTCCTCCTGGCTGCTGGCGAGGTGCCAGAGCTTCGTCGCCGCCAACCTCATCGAGGGTCGCTTGGGGGACGTGGGAGGGGGCTGGCAACTCCCCTCAAGCCGACTCGGCGGTTACCACTGACTGGGATCCACGCCGTACCCCCGCAGGAAATCCCCCGCGTCACCGCCAGCGTCCTTCCCCCAAGACCCGATCTGTGCCGTGAAGCCCTCGCTCGTCAGTCTTGCGCGAATCGCCGTCGCGGTTGGTCCCATGCCACCCAACCCGATAGCATCGGGGTTCAGGGCGAGGATCGTCACGACCGCATTCTCAATGCATCGCGTTGCAGTCGGCTCACCAACCGGGTGCAGTCGGTTGCCGTACACCTTGAGGACCCGCTGCAATGGACGGCGGGGACTGACCAGGTGATACGACGGACCTCCCCATTCACGACGGTCGGCAAAGGTCTGAACCATCAGCACCCGCCGTCCGTCCCGTGCGAGGTACAGCAGTGCCTCGGCTTCATTGGCGCGGTCCACTCCAGACGAGACCTTCCGCGTTCCACGAATCCACCTTAGCAGCTTCGACACCCACCCCGTGCCGCCGCCTTGAATCACACCCGAAGCTCTGAGAACATCCACCACCGCTTTGGCGTACCGGTCGGGCGACGCGTCTGGGCAGGCGAGAAGGGTTGCCGTGGTGGGATCAACGGAAGCGGCCCAGAACTCGTCTGGAGCGATAAGCGCTCGTTGTGCGAGTGTTGCGCCGGTTCCTCCCGCGGCTGCAATGGGGATGAGGGGAGACGCGTGGTGTGCGCGACAGATCTGGTACTCTTCCAGCGTCCCCGACGATCCGCCGATGAAGATGGCCCCGTTGGCCGACGCGGCAAGGCCAAGACGGTCTTCGTGGGTGAATCTGTCGACCGAACTGGTCCCCGTCGAGAAGCTCGCGTGCGGATTGGCGCTGTGTAACCCCCTATTCGCGGACTGCGATGCCAACACCCGTTCCCCGTGCTCGGCCGCTCCCAGTAGCTCGATGGAGGGCAAGGCGAGCACCTTGCCAATCTCCTCGGAAACCTGGCGGAGACGCTCGATCTCGTGACGCGGGGCATCCGGCGACTTGCTGCCGCTGATGAGGATCCTGAACACAGCGCTGCGTTGTGCTGCGGTCGCCATCTGTCCGCCCCTTCTGTACAGCCGACTGCTTAGCCGCCGAACGACCAAGGTCAGCTACCGCCTCGGCGGCGCGGGTAGACCTTGCCGTGGACTCCAGAACTCCCATGGCGCTCGAACGGGTGGCGGAGAGGCCGTCCGCTGCAGCGCCTTGTGTACCCCCAGCATGGGCGTGTGGCTGTGGGGTTCCGCGGCCCGACCGGTCGCCTGCGGGAGACCAAGATACTCTAACTGCCAGCAAAGCACAAGGTTGGGAACGCGAGGCGCTTGCCCCCCGCTGGCGGAAGCCCGGCATGATGCCGGTCGCCATACAGGGCCCCCGCCCATCTGCCAGGGCGCATCACGCAGCCCGGCTGAACGTCACGCAGTGCCTCGCCCGGCACCGGTGCCACTCTCTGCACGCCTCCCCATACGGACAGTCGCTGCAGGCGAAGCTCTGCTCCGAGGGCAGGAAGCACTCGGCCTGCGCCAGCCTCCCCGGCGACGACGGTGACCCGCGGCACGGCGGCACCAGTGGCCGGCGGCTTGCCGGGGTCCGGGGCCGTGACCTCCGCCTCGACGGCGGGGGTCGGCTCGGCAGGGGTCACCGGCTCGGTGGAACCTGGTACGCGAGGCGGGACTCGAACCCGCACGGGTTGCCCCACTGGAACCTAAATCCAGCGCGTCTGCCAATTCCGCCACTCGCGTGCTGACCAGGCGGCGCCCAGATCCGGAACGTAACGCGTGGGACCCACCGCAGCAACCGCGAGCCGCTCACCAGACCTGTATGCAGTGCGTGGCGGGGACCCAGCCCTCGATGGCAGGGGTCTGGACGAACAGCCACTCCGGCCGGGCCTCCCTGGGGACGGCCAGCGTTCCGGCGGGGAGGAGCGTCCCCGTCTGGCTGGCGGCCTCCGCGGGCGCGGTCCGCAGCATGGTCGGGCGAGTCAGCCTGAGGGTTGTCCCCGGGTGGTAGGCACCCGTCCACTGCGAGACTGCCATGTGCAGGCAGAGGAAGGTCAGGGCGACCCCGGGGACCAGGGCCACGCCGGCGCGCCTTCGCCGCCAGGTCAGGACGCCGGCGGCGAAGGCGCTGAGCCCCGCCGCAAGGCCCGCCAGGAGGACCCACTCGTCGGGCCGGAGCCGGTCGCGTCCCGGTCGTGGGTAGCCTGCCTCGAGTCCGGGCGACCGGAGGGGCAGGCGTTCCCTCATCCAGGCCAGTGCTTCCGTGATCTCCGCACGCCGGGGATCCAGTCGCGCGGCGCGCTCGTAGAGGGCCAGGGCCTCGATATGGCGCCCGGTGAACCAGGAGGCGTTGGCCAGGTCCATGAGCAGCTCCGGCGAGTCGCCCGCGCGCTGGCGCAGTTCCTGGAGTGCCGCACAGGCCGGCGCGAAGTCATGCCGCCGGAACGCCGCCTCTGCCTGGTCGGCGATGGACAGGACCGGCGGGGTGGCGACCGGCGCACTCGCAGCAACCAGAGCGCCCGCCAGCAGCGCCAGACAGGGGAGGTGCTTCAGGAGCGCGCGGAGGCGGCCCGTGTCCCTGAGGGCCTTGCCCGATGGCGCGAAGCGCTCGCACTCCAGGGCGCGGAGTTCGTCCGCGAGGGCAGGAAAGGCGGGGCGCAGAACGGCCTCCATGTCTGCCACCGAGGCCCCGGGGGGCAGATCGAGCCATTCCCGCACGTCTCGGTAGACGCTCGGGAGGTCATCGGCGCCGAGGGAGCGGGACTCCCGCAGCCGGTCCAGGGCCGCCCGGCGGCGTCCCTCGGGGCTCCCGCGGCGCTCGCGACGGCGGGCGGCCCAGGCGAGGCCCACGCCGGCCGCGAGCCCGGCCAGCGCGCTGGTGGTCCCGGCGAGTAAGCGTCCACCTGCCGCGGGCACCGGGCGGCCGGGGAGGGGATGGAAGCGCAACAGCGCCGGCGGTGGGCCCGGTCCCTGGCCCTCGACCGGTCCTTCGGGACGGACGCGGAGGGGCAGGGCCAGCCGGTGCGGTACGTAGGAGCTCCCGCCGAAACTCGAAAAGGCCAGGTTCACCGGGGTCAGGGGGACGCGGTCCGCCATGGCGGTCCAGCCAACCAGGAGCCTGTCCGCGGTCGGGCCAGTCTGGACCTGGGGGGCCGAGAACTCCACGTCCGGATGCGCTATGGCGGGTGGCCGGAAGCAGGCCCAGGAGCCACGGCCGACCAGAGTGAGCTCCAGCCGGAAGGGCTCATGCAGGGACACCTCCTGCGGCGAGGCCACCAGGTCTGCGGTCCACGCACCCAGCAGCCCCGCGTACGGCGGGGTGTCCGCCGGCAGGTCTGGCATGGCGGAGACCGCGACGGCCGGCAGGGGCACGGAGGTGGTCAGGACCTCGTGGCGACACGGCGCGAACAGGTTCACCAGGAAGCGTATCGGCGCACCGGCGGCCACCCGCCCCGGGAGCGTGTCTGGCAGGCGCGGCACCGAGGCCGCACAGGTGAAGGTGCCGCCGAGGGTGCCCGAGCGTAAGGGAACGAGGGTACCTTCCCAGGCCTGGGCCGCCCCGCTCGCCCCCGCAGCCGAGGTCCACTGAATCAGCGCTCCGGCGACGTTGGGGGCCGGGGGCCCGGTGGGTCCCGCGCCGTGGGGCAGCTCCCACTCGAGCCGCAGGTGAACCGACTGGCCGGGGAACAGGTTCGGAGGCGGGGGTAGGACGGTCAGCCGGGGGATGGTCCCAGCGCGGGGACTCGCGGCTGCCGAGTCCGCCGAGACGACCCCCGGCAGCGCCAGCAGCACCCCCAGGAGACAGGCCCGGAAGGCTGCCCCGCCGGCGGGCACGACGCAAGCGCCGGAGACTACCGTGGACGAGCCAGACAACACCGATCCACCCCTCAGCGCATGGCGGGTCGATCTGAGCGTCACAGACCGCCAGGGCCATCGCCCCAACCAGCCGCTGTGACCGCCGGCCACCATAGCGCCCGCCCCAGGCCGCGACAACGTCCGTGCCGGCCCGTGGCAGGACTATCCCCGGACCGACGGCAGCATGCTGCTCGCCGTCCGTCAGGCACCTCAGCGCGCCGTGGGCCTTCTCAGGGCGGCTGTCCGGCGACGAAGTAGTAGATGGACCCCACGACCATGGGCACCAGGGAGCCCAGCATGCTCCCGGCGATAAGGCCGATCATCAGTGGCTTCAGGCTGTCATAGAGCCTGGCGCCGCCGTACTTGGTGACGGCGATCTTCAGCGCCCAGGCCAGCAGAAAGCTGAACCAATGGAAACAGGCGGGCCAGCCGCCGAGGAACACGAACGCCATCGGGTGCAGGGGCCACCAGGTGAAGCGCAGACGGCCGAAGGCCAGGACCAGGGCGATGGCCATGGCGATCAGGAAGGCGCAGACCTGCTTCGAATCGGGTGCCATGTAGGCATAGCGCTGCCAGCCGCGGAGCGAGGTGGCGGTGTCGAGCAGTTCCTGCGCCCGCAGGGTCTGCTTGACCTCGACCATGTTCTCGAAGGAGTACCAGGCCGTGGCCCGCGGCCAGCCGACCGTCGGGGCCCCCCGGTCATACTGCCAGTAGAGGTTACAGGGCACCGCCACCAGCACCGACAGCACGACGATCACGACCCCCCAGCGCGCCAGGCGCTTCAGGTCCAGCCGGAACACGTCCCCCAGTTTCAGCACCTGCACGAAAAAGGGCATGGGGGCCCAGCCCGGGCCGCTCACCAGCACGGTCGACACCAGGAACATGGTCAGCAACGTCTTCGGCCCCAGGGCGGCGGTCCCGAAAAGGGCCCAGATCATGACGCAGGGATAGACGTAGGTACCGATGATGAAGCCCCCGGTCTCGGCGATCATGCGGCTGACCACGACGTGGACCATGTACGCGAAGAGGGTGTAGAGGATCGCCAGCTGCCAGTCCAGGCCCACCAGGACGAGCTGCGCGACGAACAGCAGCGTGCACACCAGGAAGACGCGCATCCCCCAGACGGCATGCGCCTCAACCGCCTGCCGCGAGCCCAGGCCCAGGCTGCGCCGCAGGACCCCGAGGTAGTAATACCGGCCTGTGTAGAGCAGCATCAGCAGGATGGCGAAGTAGCCGCCAGCGTAGATGGACTGCTCCAGGCTCGGTCCCAGCATGCGGCCGCAGCGAAAGGGCACCCCGTAGAGGGCGAAGGCGCCGAAGACGGTGCAGTAGATGAACGGCGTCACGGTCATGGTGAAGCTCACGTCGGTGGGCAGGAAGTACGCCAGGCCGAGCACCGGCCACCAGAGGTTGAGTTGGAAGATGCCGGTTCCAGCGCCCTCGGTCAGCACTGGCGTCAGCTTGGCCAAGGCCGTGCAGTCGAAGGTGGTCTCGATGGGGATCAGGACGTCCGGGAGCCAGCGCAGGAGGTCGTTGTTCACCTGGATCCCGAAGACGAACAGGAAGCCGATCCAGAACAGGCGGCTGCGCAGGACCGGCAGGCGGCCGTCCGGGTCGGGCAGCAGGGACCGGGTGAAGATCGCGATGGGGTAGGGGAGTTGCTCGTGCCGAGCCCATTGGGTGTGGAACACGGTCGACAAGGCCAGCAGCGCGACGGTGGCGGCGAGCAGCAGCGGCACCCAGAAGGCCAGGGCCCGGGTCCATGCCGACCAGGGCACGGCGAGCGGCGAGATGTCCCGGTTGCCCACCGAGAGCCCGGTCACGTAGCCGCCGAGCGCCCGGCTCTCGTCCTGCCGGATGTCCGCCAGCATGCGCGCCGGGGCGAGGGCGACGACGTCCTCGGTGGCCCAGCCTGGACGCAGTCGCGCATCATGATGCGGAAACATCGCTGCCGGAGGCAGATACTGGACCAGGCCAAGCCCCGGGATCCCGCACGCCAGCAGCACGAAGCACAGGATCAGGCATACCTCAGGGCCGCTCAAACGGAGACGGGCGCCGCAGAGCGCCAGCAGGGGTTGGACCAGCAGGGCGAAGAGGACCAGGCTGCCGTACACGGCCACCGGCATCAGCGAGGAGATGAAAAGGCCCTGGCGGATGACCTCGTCGAAGAAATAGCAGACCGCGCTGACAAAGACGACCCCCGTGAGCCCGATGATGACGGCCCGCCTGGTCATGACTCCTTTCCGTTCCCGGCTGGCAGCCGCCGGCGCCGCGTGCCGGTGCTAAGGTGACCGCCGCGCCTCGGATGTCCAGCCGACCTTGTGCGGCGCAGGCGGCGTGGTACGGTCTGGGTGGCGCGGTTGGCGCGTGGGTGCAGCGGGCAACGTCATCCTCTCGCCATCGACGCGGGAGATCCATGCCTGCCGGGGACAACCCCACCTCGGGGACTGGGTGCCCCGGCAGTTGTCCGGCTGAAGGAGGCCTCGTCCCGACCCCAGCGCTGGCCATATCCCTGGACCAAGGAGGGCCGCCGATGGCAGCAGCACCCCATGAGCCTGAGACGCCTGCGCCAGGGGCAAGGCAGTTCCTGACCACCCACTGGAGTGTCGTGGTGGCCGCGGCGCAACGGTCGTCGCCGGCAGCGCAGGAGGCGCTGACCACTCTCTGCCGGGCGTACTGGTACCCCCTCTACGCCTTCGTCCGGCGCCAGGGACACGGCCCTCACGACGCACAGGACCTGACCCAGGCCTTCTTCGCGCGTTTCCTCGAGAAGGACTGCATCGCCGACGCGGACCGTCACCGGGGGCGTTTCCGCTCCTTCCTGCTAGCCTCCATGAAGCACTTCCTCGCCAACGAGTGGGACCGCGCCACGGCGCTCAAACGCGGCGGCGGGCAGGAGCCTGTCTCCCTGGACGAGCCCGACGCTGAGAGCCGTTACGCCCTGGAACCACAGGATGGCATGAGTGCGGACCGCGTCTACGAGCGGCGCTGGGCGATGCTGTTGCTGGAACGGGTCCTCGAGCGGCTGAAGCGTGAGTTCGTTGCCGGGGGCAAGGCGGCGCAGTTCGAGGCGTTGAAGGAGGCGCTGCCTGCGGGCCGCGGCGGGCGGTCCTACGCCGAGGTGGCGGCGAGCTTGGGCAGCAGCGAAGCGGCCGTGAAGGTGGCGGTTCACCGCCTGCGCCGGCGTTACCGGGACTTGTTGCGCGAGGAGATTGCCCAGACGGTTGCCGCTCCCGCCGAGGTCGAGGACGAGGTCCGGTACCTGTTCGCGGTCCTGGCCGGGTAGCGCCGGCGGTCGGCGGGCCGCACGGGTCCTGTAACCTTCCGCTGCGGGTCCTTCAGTAAGGGGTGGACCGAGGGACCCCAGCGAAGGACGAACTCAGATGAACACCGCGAGAACGTGCCAGCAGTGCGGTAAGATCCTGCCCACCGACGCGCCGGAAGGGCTCTGCCCTCAGTGCCTGATGGCGTGCGCCCTGGCGAGTACCGCCGCCCCCGGTTCCGGGGAGTGTGGCGGGACGGTCGCGGCGCTCGGGGATGGCCCACGACGGGGGCTGCCGCGGGCCGGGGAGCCGTTCGGCGGCTACCGGATCGTCCGCGAGCTGGGGCGTGGCGGCATGGGGGCCGTGTACGAGGCCGAGCATCCGCAGAGCGGGCGCCGTGTCGCACTCAAGGCCCTCAGCCGGCAACTCGACTCGCCTGAATCCCACCGGCGGTTCCTGCGCGAGGGCCGGCTGGCTGCCTCCATCAACCACCCCAACAGCGTCTACGTCTACGGCACCGAGGAGATCGATGGGACGCCGGTGATCGCCATGGAACTGGTCGCTGGCGGCACCCTGCAGCAGCGTGTGCAGCGGGAAGGTCCCATGCCCGTAGCCCAGGCAGTGGACGCCATTCTGCAGGTCATTGCCGGCCTGGAGGCAGCTCAGGCTCTCGGCATCCTCCACCGCGACATCAAGCCCTCGAACTGCTTCCAGGATGTCGACGGCACCGTCAAGGTCGGCGACTTCGGCCTCTCCATCTCCAGCGCGGCTCGTGGGGATACCAATGTGACGGCCCCCGGCGTGCTCCTGGGTACGCCGGCCTTTGCCTCGCCCGAGCAACTGCGCGGGGATGAGCTGAATGCGCGGTCGGACCTGTACTCGGTGGGAGTGACGCTCTTTTTCCTGCTCACCGGGCGGACCCCCTTCGAGGCCCCCAACGTCGTGCGACTCATCGCCAATGTGCTCGAACAGACCCCGCCCTCGCCGAAGACGCTCCAGCCGGCCGTTCCCCAGGACCTGGCCAGGGTCGTGCTGCGCTGCTTGGAGAAGCAGCCGTCCGAGAGGCCCCGGAGCTATGGCGAGCTCCGGGAGGCGCTAGCGCCCTTCAGTTCGGCTGCCCCCGTGGCTGCTACCCCGGTCACGCGCCTTGCGGCTGGCGCCCTGGACATGCTCGTCGTCGGGGCCATCGGCATGGCTACCAGTCTGCTGGTCTTCGGTGATCTCCTGCCGTTTGCCGGTGCCACGGCCCTGCGGCCGGCACGGGTGTGGCCGATCATCATCGTCGCTTTCCTCGAGGTCGTCGCCTACTACTCGCTGTTCGAGGGCATCTGGGGGGCCAGCGTGGGAAAGGCGCTCCTCCGACTGCGTGTGACCGGACCCGACCGGAACCCTCCCGGCGTGCCCCGGGCGCTGGTACGGACCCTGATCTTCCAGGCGGTGCCCGCCCTGCCGTACTGGGTCTCCTTCGGCATCGATCCGGCGGTCAGCTTCGGCAGTGCCGGTCCCGCATGGCAGTACACCATCAGTACCCTGTACTACCTCATGGCCATGGTGATCTTCGTCCCCGCGCGCAGGCGCAACGGCTATGCCGGTCTCCACGACCTGGCCACCGGCGCCCGCGTCGTCCGTACGCTGGCCTACCAGGAACGGCCTCGGCTGGCCCTCGGAAACGAGGCCTCTCCAGTCGCCGAAACCGATTCAACGGTAGGACCTTACCACATCATCGGACGCCTCGAATCAGCGGACTCCGGCGGGTGGCTCTTGGGCTATGACCCGCAGCTTCTGCGCAAGGTCTGGGTCCATGCGGTACCCGCGGGCACGCCGCCTGTCCCCATGAGCCTGCGGAACCTGGGCCGCATTGGGCGCCTGCGCTGGGTCACGGGCTCCCGTGGAAACGGTGGCGACTGGGACGCCTACGAGGCCCCCACGGGGGTGCCGTTGGTGAACCTGGCGCGTACGCCGCAGCCCTGGGGGCGGGTGCGCTTCTGGCTGCTGGATCTCGCCCGGGAGGTCCTGGCCGCGGCGGCGGACGGCACCCTGCCGGAGGCGCTGGCACTGGATCGGGTGTGGATCACGGCCGACGGCAGGGCCAAGCTTCTGGACTTCCCGGCACCCGGGTTGGTGAGCGGCGGCGCCGGCCCTGCCCCGACAGACTCCGCGTCCGAGCCGGGCTCTGCCGGCCCCTCGGCGTCGGACCGGGCCGACCAGGTGTTCCTGGGTGATGTCGCCCGGGTCGCTATGCAGGGGCTCTCTCCCGCTGCCACCGGCGCGGCTCACCGGGGGGTCGGCGTCCCTCTGCCGTTGTCGGCTCGTGACGTCCTGACGAAGCTGCCCGGGTTCGCCACTACCGAGGCCCTGGTGGTCGCCCTCGAGCCCCTGATGCAGCAGGTTGCTTCGGTTTCGAGATGGCGCCGCTTGGGGCTGGTCGCGGGGTGCGCCCTCTTCCCGCTGATCGCTGGCTTCGGCATGCTCTTCGGGAGCGCCATGATCGCCCGTTGGGAGCGCCAGCAGCCCGGCCTGTGCGAACTCAGCCAGCTCCTGCGGCTGCGCGGGGCGATGCATCTGCCGTGGACCCGTCAGAACGCGTCCATTGACGACCGTGCCTTCGCGGTCTACATCGCCAGCCACCACCGAGACCTGGTTACCAACCCGGAGGTCTGGTCCAGTGTCTACGCGCTGGCGATGGTCCAGGGCACGGGTCGCCGCTTCGCCGAGAAGAGCGTGGCGGACCACCCGGAACCCACCGCCGAGGAGGTCCGGGAGGCGACGGCGAGACTCCAGCCTCTGCTGGTGGACCAGCAGGCGTTCAGCCTCACCCGGAATCCCTGGTTCCCGCTGGTGGCCTGTGGCGTTGCTCTGATCGTCTACGTGGGCATCCCCGCGCTGATCACGGCGTTGCTGTTCCGGGGCGGGCTGGTGATGCGAGCGCTGCGCGTGGCGGTAGTACGCCGGGACGGGCGCGACGCCCGTCGGCTACGGGTATTCTGGCGCTGCCTCATCGCCTGGGCGCCGGTGTTCCTGGCGCCGGTGCTGGTTGCCGTCTCGGCACCAGCCTTGGGCACGACCGTGGCGGCGGTACTGGCGCTCCTCCTGGTGAGCCTCCTGGCCGCCTGGTCCTTCGCGCTCCCGGAGCAGAGCCTGCCGGACCGTCTGGCGGGAACGTGCCTGGTGCCGCGCTAGGGCTTGCCGGCGACGGTCCGCGCCACGGCGGCAGTCGCGCTGCCAGCCCTCGGCGCTTGGACCGCCCACGGGCCCGCGCCTGCGGGGCCGCTCCAGACCCTGTTGCAGCCGACGCCAGAGCGTGAATGCCGACGATGATACGGCCCTGGCCGTGGCCCAGGGCTGTTCCAAGATCGCGCGCCGGCCCCCCTTTCCCTGGACCGCCCGCGGCCTCGCGGGCAATGGCCGCGAGCCGCGGCCGCTCCACCTTCTGCTGACAGCCAACGCCAAAGCGGGAATGCCGAAAACGGAACAGCCCTGGCCCTGGCCGGGGGGGCCTGGAAACCGTCCCTTGACGGCCTACAGTCACCCGGCACTCCCGATGCCGGGCCCCCGGCGGGAACGTGCCCGTTCGCCCAGACTCATCGGGTATGGAGTCTTATGAGAGTCCCAGCGCTGTTTCTCACTCTGACACTGGCATGTCCCGCCATGGCTCAGGACGCCAACGTCCCGCAGGATGGCCGGGAGAGGCCCGGCGGCGAGCCGCGTGGTTTCGGCGGCCCGGTGGTGCTGAAGGAGGATGACAGGCCCGCCTTTCCGCTGCCCCCGGCCGGCTGGGATGTGAGGCGCGAGGGGGTTGCGCACGGGACGTTGGAGATGATCGAGTATGACTCGAAAACGGTTGGCACCAGGCGCAGGATGCAGGTCTACACGCCGCCCGGCTACACGAAGGACCGGAAGTACCCGGTGCTTTACCTACTGCACGGTATCGGCGGCGACGAGACCGAGTGGGCGCGCTATGCCGCGCCGGAGGTCCTGCTTGACAACCTCATCGCCGATGGCAAGGCCGTGCCGATGGTCATCGTGATGCCGAATGGGCGCGCGCAGAAGAACGACCGCGCCGAAGGGAATGTCTTCGCTGCCG